>Ga0181415_1000005_pt1 | contig 60945 bp, 78 predicted proteins | sample 38SPOviralmetaG_FD_130140 | JGI IMG/M metagenome (GOLD analysis project Ga0181415, IMG submission 130140) | Marine viral communities from the oligotrophic San Pedro Time Series (SPOT) site, San Pedro Channel, CA, USA - 38 SPOT_SRF_2012-12-11 | ecosystem: Environmental > Aquatic > Marine > Strait...
AACTTTTTAACAACTCGTTCAACAACAGGGTCTCTAAATTTTAACTCTGTCTTGCTCATAATTGTTCTTTTACAAAAGTTCCGTTTACCATGGATCCAGTTCGGCTCCTAATTTCACCATAGGCGGTATTGATACAATGCTCAATATCATAACCTGCCAGTGTGGCAAGATTGGTGAGTACCACAACACTATCACCGATAGCGTCAATAATACCGTCATTGTCCTTCTTAAGGACCGCCTGCGCGAGTTCTCCCGTCTCTTCATATAGTTTGATTAGTTGTGTCTTCACATCGCCAGAATCATATATACCTCTGTTGCGTGCCCACTCACGTATATCCTCGAATACGTTGTTGACTGGAATAGCGGGTTCGGCTTGAAAAGCCTCGTAAAACGCCTTATTGTAAATATAGCTTCTATCCTCGTTATACATTGAAGTCTTGGCGTTTTGTACAATCCATGGGATAGCTTTTGTTGTTATTTCAAAATCGTAACCTTGCGGTGTTTTCCACTTCAGTCCTAGACAATCCATAAGTCTACCTTTTAGCTTATTGACTGGCACAGGAAATGTACTTGTTTGGTCTGTAGGGTTTATTTTCATTTTATTAAATAAAGTTTTATAAAGTTTCCGATCTACTCTGTAGCCATAAGACTTTTGAAGTTCTATTTCACGGTCTGATATATAACTAATATCTTCACTTTGATCAAGAACTTCATATTCGGTAGGCTTATAGCCCTGGGTTTCCGTTACGCGTTTATTAAGATTACGTGTAACTCCGATCTTTTTACCCGGAATGTGATATAAATAGTACATAGTTTATATTGCTACAGGTGCTGGAATATGTGGACCAGACTGATAATCAATTAGTCGTGCGCCTCGCTCTATACAAAATCTATATGAAGGTCTTGATAAAATATTTGTATCTAAATATTTATTCACTGCTTCTAATTGGTTTTTGTATACGTGAGCATCAACTATATTAACTGATAATCTATTTGGTAACAATCCTGTTTTTTCACCTATATAATTCATAATTAATGTAAATAGTGCAATATCATATGGCACGCCTAAATACATATCTCCCGATCTCTGCACAACAAACATATTAAGTTTGCCGTTTTCAATAAAGAACTGAAAATACAAATAGCAAGGTGGTAAAGCCATATACTCTAGTTGCACTGGATTCCATAGCGATATTACATGACGGCGACTGTCTGGGTCGTTCTTTAAGCTATCTATGGTGCTCTCTAATTGATCATAACCTCGACCGCTGAAGTTTCTAAGCTGATGACCGTAAACAGGGCCCAATTCGCCATCTTCGTCAGCCCAAGCATCCCATATCTTTACGCCTGCGTCTTTGAATCTTTGTATATTTGTTTCGCCATTTAAAAACCAAAGCATTTCAGTATTAAACACTTTAGGAAACATTTTACGACCGGTGATTACAGGAAACTTATTGCCAACTTCAATATCTATTTGTTTGTTAAATACTGAGTAGCAACCAACACCTGTTCGGTCTTCTCTATATACAGCTTCATCGCTTAAACAGCTTTGTATAATATCTCTATACTGTATTTCGTAATCCGTATTTGTTATAGTAGAAAACATATAATTCAAATATTTTAGACCATATCTGGTCTTTATTATACTTATAAGGACTCCTTTTCTTTAGGTTGTTTGTTTCAATATCAACCCACCATTGATCATTACTTTTATCGCTTGACGCTGCAAACGGTGATATTTTTATACCATTTTTTATACACCATTGATATGCAGCTTCTTCTTCAGGTGATCTTGCGTATGAAGGCATTGGAGTCCACCATTGTTTCTTTTTGCCTAAACCGCTTCCCATGGTAGTGGGTCATCATTAACAACCATATCTCTGTGAGGTATAAAACAACCAGACTTTGGCTCCCATTTAAAATGTGCTTCAGCACCATTTTCACCTAAGTTTTGAAACTTTACTTTTAATACCTTAGCTTTGACAGTTTTAGCTTCATAATTTCTATGAACTAATATACCGTGATAGGAAGCATCATACCATTCGCCACCACCTTTTATATTGTACATTGTAGGTTCTTCTATTTGTCCATCAGAACCTTTATACATTTTTGTAGGGTGAGCGACTATAAAAACTAATACATCATATTTTTTAGCAAAAATTTCAATCTTTTGTAAATAGTCCATTGTATATCTATTTACATCATCAGAAACCGCATTAACATCACGTATCTTATTAAATGGGTCTATTACTAAACATTTGATACCTTTGCGCTTAACAAGCTCTGCACCTTTGCGAAGTACAGCTTCAAGTGTGTAGCGTTCCATATCAATAAAAAAGTAGTTATCATTTACATGCTCGGCAACCTGATTCCATTTATCTGTACCAATATCTGCTTTGCGCGGCATGTCTTGCCACGTTTTACGCATTAGTTTATGGGCATGTAAATAAGTTGGCGCATTTTCTGGACTAGCAAACGCTGTCTTCCAACCATAGTTCGAGTTATATCCAACGACCATTTGATCGACGAAGTCACTCTTACCGGAAGAAGGTATACCAGTAACAGTAATAAATTGACCAGTGTAAGTTGAAAAGATATCATCAAAATTTTCCAACCCGACTTGATAACCGGGCTTGAACCCATTAGTAACGAAGTCAGTAACTTCATTCTCAATGTCTTTGAAAGTTGTGACGTTTTCAAGGGGTACCGGTCTCGCTTTTGCAATACGCTTTGCCAGCTCTTCTTTTCCATATTCTAATAAATATTCATTTGCGTCTTTGCAACCATTGAAATCAACAAGATAACATACTTCAGCCCCTAGCCGTCGAACAAGCTCTGTTTGTAACGCTTGTCCAGCTTCATCTGAATCAACAGCTATAATAATCTTTTCTTTGTCTGTAAAGTAATCAATACAATTATCTAGGTAATCAAGATTGTTATTATTTAGTGTTGCACCGTTTGGAACTGATATTACGTTTTCAATACCTGCTTCATATAAAGAAAGAGCATCCATCTCACCTTCTACAATAATACAATACTCATATCCTACGATACTGTTTATATTATAGAAAACCTTTTCGGCACCCTTATATAACTTAAAATTCTTACGACCATCTCTGTATTTTACATTTATTAGTTGGTCGCCCATATAGTAATTAAACTGTATGGTATTCTCGGTCTTACCGGTTTGTGGCATAAACTCTGAGCCCTCGGTTACTTTGAGAGCTTGTAATGTATGCTTTGATATTCCCCGCGATTCAAACCACGTTTCAACGTTAGTCGAAACATTGTGTATAGCATCAGGCGTTTCAGGGCGAACATATACTTTTTCGCTCGCCCCTTTACGCTGATACGTGTGCATTTGAAATGTGCGGTCACAATTATGGCAAGTTCCGAGACCCCGTTCCCAATCATAAGAAGCACACTTTTGTTTCTTATTTTCAGGTTTCCTTGTGTGAGAGCACAAGGGGCAAGTCCCCTGCGTCTTACCTACATCTAGGTCATATTGATTAAACTGGTCAATCAAAAATCCATTGATCTCCGAATTGTTTACTTGCATCTAATTGTTTTTAAAATGGCAAATCATCATCTGCTGCTACTGGTGTTGCAGCTTGTTGCACAGGTGCAGGCCCACCATCTCGAGGCGCAGCCGGCACATTCTCCCCGTTTGACCATACTACTTGAACATTACCTAAATAAACTTTATCAACTTTTCCTTCGCGTTCCTCTTTTGATTGTGATACAATCACCGGGCCTTGATTTCCGAACTGATCGAGTTCATCATTTAATGTAATAGTAATTGGTAAATATTTACCTTTTTTACCGTCAATAATCTTATCTTTCGGTATTTTAGTAAGGTCAATACTTGTTTTAATTATACTAGCCATTAATAACTATTTACTGTATTAAACATTCTCTGCAACTGATCTTTAGTTGCGTTAGTAGATCGACGTAAATTGTCGACTGCCTTTACATGGTTTTGATTAGCATAAAAGTTTTTTTCTGCTGTTTCAATTCCTGTAACTGTACATACTTTCATTTTTCTACGTGGCATATTATTAAGGTTTAAAGGGTTTCATTAATTAAATAATTTGAAGGGTCGAAGCCTTCTGTGTTAAAGAAAAGGTCGTATACGTGGCTTGCTTCTTCTACTTTGCGTTCACCTCTTTCGTAAAAGTCTGGTGAACAATCATAGACACCAATCACATGCGAAGCTTTGTCAATAACTATAAAGACCATTTCATAACCAAACAACTTACTATATATATAAGCTTGGCTATTGTAATTAAAACGTCTTGCGCTTTGGCGAAACGATTTAATTGAACTTGTAGTCTTCAAGTCAATTACTAATTGCTCATCGTGATTGATTATATCAGCTTTGCCTTTCCACATATTGTTTGCTAGCTCGCCGATACCGGGCACTTCGTATTCAACATTTTCTCCTTGGATTAATCCTCTGCATACATCATTCTCCATAAGTTTATCGCGCATGAAATTTATATTGTCTACTTCGTGTTGAAGCATACACATCTCACCGCCAGATAATTCTTTATACTTTTTAACCGCTCGGGTTGAAGCATCTATAATTTTAAAACGCTCCAACTTTCCCGGTTCTAGTATAGCTGTATGAAAGTAACTACCTATAACTAAATTAGGTGATGCTTTTAATGGAGTGCCATACTTTAAAGGATCATCCAGTAAGGTACCTATATCAGAGTTACTTAGATACTGTTTGCCGAACTTACCGTAGTATAGTTCATCATCTCTAAGCTTCTCGATAATTTCTGCTTTTGTCATACCTCTACTGTCTCAAACTTCTTCAATTCAGCTAACGCTTTTTGAGTTAGTTTGTACTTTTGGTTGATGGCTTTTAATGTACCACCGGATTCAATATACTGTTTTGCTTTTGTAAAAGCTTCGGTGTTTATATCGAGGGTTGGCTTTGCCTTTACCTCTTTACCGTGAGTATTTGTAGCATCTGCATCTGCAGTGTCGTCAATTAATAGTAAGTTTCCTAATGCGTACTTCTTACCATAACTCGAAGCAGAACCAAACTGTTGTGGCACTTGCATACCCTTTTGATTTAAGTCTACTCCAACTATAGCTGATGCAGTAATTTCCATAGCACCATCAGCATCTATAATAGTAGCTGTTGATTCTATAATAGCATCACCTAAGTATTTCTCATCAACTTTAAAGTATACATTATACTTCTCATTGTATGGTTTTAGTGCTTCGAGAATGTCTTCGGCGGATCTGAAGTTGTATTTGCCGAATGAATTAAAGCGTGACTTCTTCGCTTTAAATTCTTTTTGAATTTTACTTAATTTTTCGTGGATAGTCATATATATATTATTACGTATTGGTATTTTTATTTAAGCTTAACTTATAGATAATCAATAACTTGGGAAGGTGGAACATTATCCACTAACTTATCAATAGCTTCTTTCTTTATCTGCGAAACTCGCACATAACTAGCCGTACCGTTTATCTTTAATATGTCTGCAATTTGTTTTGCAGAGTGCTTATCACAATCTAATCCATAACTTAATCTTATTACTTCATACTCTTTATCATTTAAGTATTGTTTCATAATACCTAACAGGTAAGCATTTAACAATGCGATATTATATGGTTCAGATGTGTCTGGTATTTGGAACATAGAGTTCTCATCATCTTCTGTTGGGTTTGCATCTATACTCAAAAAGATTTGATTGAAAAACGTTTGCACTATCAACCTATCCTTATCTGAGTTCTTGCGTATTTCATTTAGCTTATGTTCGGGAATGCGCATATCACCACGATTAATATCGATAGACCTACGGATTGCACCTCGTATACGCTTACCTAAAAACGCTTTCAATACTTTTTCAACATCGTCTACATCTGCAAGCTTTTCCCATAGTATACGGTCAACAGCAGATATCAACCCCAACGAACCTTCTTGTATAAGATCATTGATAGTCATTACACCTGATGCTTGTTGTGTAGTTGAAAACTTTCTTGCTATGTTCTCTACAAGCGGTAAGAATACTGTAATTAATTCTTGTCTTGTATATTCATTGAACTGTTTATGCGGTATAAGTTTTAAACAAACATCTAAGTCTTCTTTATACCGAATATAGTTCTGTACATTATATTTCTTCATTCAAAAGTTCTTTTTCTTTTGTGAGTTCGTGTGTCATGTTTCTATAGATAGTACGGGTAGACACATTTAATATCCGCGCAATCTCTGTTATTGTAATCTTTTTATTTTTATCATGGATAAGTAACATTGTTTCGTATATATCCTCTGGCTGTGCTTTACTGTTACGACCAATCAGCTTGCCTACTATCGATAGTTTTTCAGATTTAGTAAGATTAGTAGTGTCTTTGAATATAACTTTTCTAATCCTATTCTTCGGCGGATATTCAAGATCCTCCATGCTAACATCATAAATAATCTTTTTGAGTAGCATCTCGGGTATTGAAAAGGTTATGAAACCATTATCCTTTTCTGCTATGTAGTATGCAAGCTGTTCAAACTTGTCTTGGTCGAGCTGTGGGTTAAGGTACCAGAGTACAAGCAAATGCCATTTCAGTGACTTGTAACTTGTTATCTTAGCCTTACTCCTAAATAGTTCGTAACACTCATGTGTACCCGACTCATAGAATACGCCCCACTCAAAGGTTTCGCTAGGTTGGTCATTGATTGGACCTCTCCTGTATATAATTCTATTGTTATTTAAGTACCTCATGTTACGTGACATTAGCTTCTTATTCTATTTATTTATCTTGCTATCGTCGCTGTCTTCGTCGCGAAGTGTGCAAAAGAAAAAATGTTCATTTATGAACTTATCGTTTAATTCCTGTTCTCTCATTTGCTGGAACAGCTCTTTTACTTTGCCCATTCTTTTTTTGTTGTTGTTTCACTTTAGTTACAATGTTAAACACATTCGTTGACATAAAGTGGTCGTACAATGACTTGCTCATCTTTATTTGCTATTTTATATTTGTCCTGTTCATAATAATTCCAGTAAGCACTGATGCTATCACCTGGCACTTTATACGCGTCAGGCATGCATTGTGGTGGTTCTTGAAATTTATTCATTGAAATGTACTTTGGCAAAGTGTATAGCACGTCACGGCACTTGTCAATAGTCAAATGCGTTTTGTTGTAACGTTTGTTGTACTCTTTTCCTAAAGCCATCATATAATTATATGCCCACACATATTGTTCAGCACTTGATCGTACCCATATAGTTGATGGGTGATTTAAATGTGCTTTGCGGTATGGCACATAGCTAGTATCGTATTCATACTTTTCGCCTAAAGCGTGATGAGCTGTACAAAGCATCTGTGCTGCTTCTAAGACCATCTTGACCTTATGCTTATCGTAATGATAAGACGCGGCAACAACAGGGTCTCTATCAAGATAAAATAAATTCATAATCCCGATTTTTTAAGAAAGTAATTATATACTTCTGGTATATGTTTTTTATAGTATGGTTGGTTTTCTTTAATAAACTTTTTCAAGTGTTTTTTATCCTTAAAGCCACCAGAATGGTTTAAGCCCCATAGGCCTCCGTCCATTTGTGATTTAAAGAATGGCTCCACACTTTCAATAAAGTTATTAACAGTCCAACCTTCCCATATATGTTTATCTCCGTTCATTACAGTTTTTCATATTTGAATACACCAAACACTTCTTTATGTAATGCTTTACCTATAGAGTTTGAATTACGTACGTCTTCATAGGTTGCATGGTCTACATTGTTGTACAAATATATTGTACCGTTTTTAAATGTTACATACAACATTTTTGCTTTTCTAGCATAGGTCATTACTGATACTAAGCTAGAGTCTACTGTTACTGTTTCAATTCCTACTTTGCTCATAATCTACTTATTTTATTTTCTAACCATTTAATTTTATTTGCTATTATTGCTGCCTTTTCATAATGTTCTTCGTGTTCATATTTCGCTAGTATAGTTTGCAATCTTGCAAGCTCACCTAACAATATATCTTCTTGACTTTCAATTGTGAATTCATGTCCTTTGTCAATAGCTTCGTTCATACCTTCAAAAAAGGCTTTATCAATTTCGTTCTGCTGCTCTATTATTTTTGTAACTATTAAGTCAGCTAAACGTTCCATTTCTTCATTCGTCATCTTCTGCCATGTCTTTTTCTACTTGTGTTAACAAGTAATGATAAATGTTTACACGTCTACGTGCCATTTCGATATGTGCTTCTTTTGTTTCCTCAAAGCTTTCGTCTGTATCTAAATGGCCTCTGCCGTCCCATCTTTTTGCCCGCTCTAAATCTAGCTCTGCGGTATGTAATCGTGACCATATCATTGTATGGGCTTCATCTTTTATATTATCAGTGTCCATTCGTGTTTAGTTTGTAAATTAGTGATATACTAATCCGATTTTTTTATTCTTACTGAACCATTTTGTTGCAAACAAATCTACCTTGCTTGCGTTTACAAATTCAGCACGATCTAATTCCTGCTCTGATTTGAATATCTTTGTAAACCTATCTTGCTCATAATCAATCATATGCACCTGTTTACCGGCATCACTGAATATGATATCGAAGTTAGGTGGCAGATCGGTTTTGTGAAACATATCTACCATATTAGTATAGCTGTAAAAATTAACAGACGGGTTGTGTATAGCAATTTCGATCCACTTCTTTAGATATTTGGGACTGTAGTAGTCTCCGCTATCATGGACCCGTACATAGTCTGGTCGCTTGCGTTTAATCTCTACGTCCATTGCCTCTACGAATTCATCTGTTTTGGTGAGCTGGTAGCGCTTTTCAAACGCCGGCTGTACATTGCTCCATATGTATGCTCCCTTCTTAGCGTAACAAAACTTTACGCAGGAATCAGCCATAGGGCAAGTAAGTTTGCCGGACGCAGACTTGTAAGCCGGTATTCCAAAATTGAATACACGTACTCCCAATTGTTTGCTTGTTTTCTTGAGTTTCCCGTTCTGTGTTAATAAATTCATACTAATTCTTCTAATACTCCTATTACTTCACTGGCTATTAGCACTGCTGTTGCAAATTCTATGCTTATTGGAATGAGACAATAGCCTGCTATTCTAATAATACTCTTTGTCATACTAGCCCAAAAGTGTTTGTTTGCGTCTGGATATTTCATAACTAATCTAATAATGTCATATATGCTTCTGCATTTGCTTGTCTAAACCAATCTAAACCTTTTTGTAAGATTTTATAGTTGCGTGTAAATTCAGCACCTTTAATAAGGTCATACATTGATAACTCTTCTGCTGATAGCTCTGCTTTGTCGCCGGTGTAGGGGTTTGATACTGTATCACCCTCTGTGTATATTGTTCCGTCAAACCATTTAGGTAACGGGTTACTAGTCTTCGTGCTCATATCCTTCGTTTTCTAATTCAATAATTATTTCGTCTTTAATACTGTCAATCATGTTTTCCCACAGAGTTTCCATTGATTCAGTTACATAATACGTTTCCATATCGTCAACATATATAGTAGCGCCTCCATATCTAATCCATTCTGTAAGAACTTCTGAAAGGTCATTGTCGTAATAGTGAATGTCTTCGTTTACATTAACATTACCTTTATCATTATCAGTTGCAACCCATATTTCATAACCGTCTGCGGTTGTTTCACTGTACAAAAAATAGTCTGTTGTGCCGTGCCACTGATCTGTTAGTTCAAAATCATAATGTTCACATAACTTTTTATAGTCTTCATCTTCGTCTTCTGCCGCATAACCATTTAAGGACAGGCCTTGTTCATTTAATCGCTCTTCGATTAACTCGTCTGTAATGTATTTCTTTTTACTCATATTCAAAAATTAAAAATATATTGTTCCAGTCTATTTCGAGTACGTCACATATTGTGCACATCTCGCCAACGGTAAGGCTAATCACCCACACGTTTTCATTCATTGCTCTTTCAGCTGCGGCTACCATATTTGGTAACTTTTCACGCTGCTCAACTAACTTACTTAAGTAGTTGGGTTTGAGTCTGTTGTATAGTGTTGCTTTTTCTTTCATACTTATATTATCGTTTAGCATCCGTGTTTAGTTTGTAAATTAGTTCGTAGTATAGTACAGATAATAGTAAACTATACTTATCGTCGGTCTCTTCAACTATACCGTCCTCAAACATTTCTTCGGTAATTGTTTCAAGTATTTGGTCGCGTATTACCGTTTCGATACGATCGAGGAGATGTATAGCATCGGAGTTACCATGTAAGACAACACCGTACTTATCTTTAAGTTCCGCTAACCGTTTAGCTTGATTGCTCTGCTTTTCTGTCATAGTTATATGTTTCTACTAGTTCTTCCCAATCTACATTATTTAAGAACAGGTTAGCGTAGTCTACAATTAAACCGACCGCTCCTGTGTTTTCAAATACCGTATTCTCTACTATTGCTTTCAGTAAGTCTACGTATATATCCTCACCTTCGTCCCACTGATATCCGTTAAGTATATCGTGGTGAACACGAAAGGTTGCGTAATTATTCCACCCGTTGTAGGGTCGTTTAGTTATATCACCCATAATTAATAGTTTAGTGCGATAAATATTAGTAATAAATAAAATACCGCTATCATTAAAAATAATCTTGTTGTATTCATAGTGGACGTGGCAGGAATCGAACCTGCGTTTGCTACTGGATGTCTCATAGAGATCACAGCTTGCACTAACCATTTCACGCCCATATGAGGAGCCGCGCGTCATTTACCGGTGTGTACCCCGCATTGGATGCCCCTCACTTACGCCGCCATGACCGGTGCACTGCAGCACTTGTTGCCTGACTGACGATTTGAATAGTGTTACCGGTCTTATGTGCGATAATGGGTACGTAGCTATACTGTTCAACGTCTGAACAAGTTGTGCATGTGTTGTACCCGAGGTTTACTCGCCCCGCCGGTATTATATTGTTACATTTACATTTTCTCATACTTATATTATCGTATGCGCTTCGTGTTTAGCTTGCAATTATTTCACCGTTTTCATGAACCATCCATTCAATACTGTTTAGCTTATGACCTTTAAGGTCAAGGAAAGCTTCGTAGTCGTCGTGCGAAAGAGCACCTTCCCAAGCATCATACTGATATATTCTGCCATCGGTAAAATCTAATACTGTTATATACATAATTTAGTAATGAATTTCCATTATTTTCTGCTCTATATAGTCTAACATATCTGCACTTAGTAGCTCATAGATATCAATATCGCCTGCATACACTGCTTGTATTTCAGCAGATGGCGGCTCACCGGGATGACCTGACCCGTCAGCATAGTACATAACCATTCCTTCACCTGGATTGTAGTCATAGTCTACACTTAATTTTATATCATGCATTTTTATTTCTACGCTTTCCATTTTACTCATTGCTCTTGATTTTCAAGTATGTTATCTATCTTGTCTTCCATACCTACTATTTCTTTAGCTAGTTCGAGTATGGTTCTTAAGCCACGTTGCTCGTAATTACTTAAGTCTTCATCGACATCACTGTCGTATAATGTATTTACTACATCTTGCATATCTAGCGAGGTATTTTCGTACCTGCAATAACTCATATTTGGCATAATTTTTAAATTTTATATTTATATTATCGTTAGGTGTTCGTATTTAGTTTGTATATTTCCACCGTTCGCGGTGAGAAAAGTTCTTACCTTTGCGGAATACCGACTTACCATTTACTCTGTACCGCATATATTCGCCGTGATTTAATCCTCTGCAATATCCGTGTGCTAACCGCTCTGCATTCCACTCTTCAGCACGCTCGTTTTTCTTCGCCGCACTGTAAGCTAATAGCTCTTTCATATTACTCACTGACATAGGTAAATCCTTTAAAGTTAAACCACTCACTTATACCTTCGACTACATAGTCGTTACCGTCGCCGTCTGTCTTCCATTCCTCTTTGAATGCAAAGCTCGGCGGGAGGTTACCGATCAGGTAAGGTTTGTAAACTATACCGTTTAGTCGTATCTTATTCTCTTTTAAAAATTTTATACTGTTCATAATTATTATTTTAGTAATGTGTTTTAATGTTTCATATATATTATCGTCACCGATTCGTGTTCAGTTTGTAAATAAAAGTGGGTAAAGTGTTTACAAGAGTAAAATAGTATACAGATGTAACACCACACCTCTGTGTATGAGTTACCAAGAAATGTGACATTAGCTAGTTAAGTATTATTAATAACAGGCTAGTGTCGCACTTTTCGCTACTAATCTCTTGTTCACTGATCTGTTCTTTACATTTTTTTTGGGAAGGTGCTACTTTTTATCACTTCACCGCACTGTGCTATACGCGTTGCTATACATATGCTGTACACGAGGGCGGTAGCCCCCGCTAGGGGTGAAGTCTTATTTTACTAAGACCTCATCACCTAACTCGCGTACAAACTTTGGTAGTGCGAATGTTTGAGAGTAGTACTTGTATTTTTGGAAACATTTCATGTTGTCAAATCTTTCTTTACATAACTCATATACTTTGTCATGTGAATACTTGTGTACTTTACCGTCATAGTCTGTGAATGAGACATTAACATTTTTACCGATTAAAGATTTGCGAATAATAAATCTTTTGCTTACTAGTGTGTTATTTAATTTACTCATAATTATTTATTTTAATTTATTTACATTTATATTATCTACTTGACTTCGTGTTTAGTTTGTGTAACTTTCTTCACGTAACAATTCTAATTCTTTTATTTCATTTTGAATTGTCTTAGCTTGTACCCATCTGTCGTTATCAATTAAGAAGTCGTATCGTTGGTACAGTTGTTTTAGTTTGTCATTTATACTCATAACTATTAATTTGTTTCATATATATTATCTAGGTATAGTCGTGTTAAGTTTGTAAATGCTATACGCGTTGCTATACACCGCAGGCGGTGCTACGGTTACTCCAGGATCTCGAACCCGATGATCTTGCTTTCAATCTCGTGGTTGCGCATGAACCGCAGATAGTTATTGAAGTGACCCTCGCTCTCGAAGATCTGGATCCGGCCGCTGTAGTTACCCAGCCAGTTCTTTGTATCAATTCTTACTTTCATACTCTGAATGTTGGATCGGTGATTAGACTGAAGATCGAGAACAATATCCCGTACGTTGCAAGGAACCCGAGTACCCCGATGGTTGACCAGGTTACGGTCATGATTACATTGTGTGTGAACTTACGTTGCATAGTTTTAAATTTTAGATTCACATATATTATCTACACTACACCGTACTAAGTTTGTGTTTGCTATACACGCTGCGCTACGCTACGCTGCGGCACCCAGGAAAAGTCCCGAATCCTGGCGCGAGTTCCAGTAGTTGTTCCGGCCACGGGATCCCGGTAGTTCCTGAGAAACCCGGTCGCGCACGATAAAACAGTACGGGGGCTGGGCAAAATAAATTAACTTTAGTTTAAGGGGTGTATCAAAAAATATGTATATATAACCCGTTACTTCCTTATATCTCACAAATTAAATAACGGTAAAGAGTTGTAATATAATAGGTATGGGAAAACAGAAACTATCACGTAGAGCAGCCGCTGCAAAGAAGAAGCGAGATCTAGCTACTGCTAATTCAGCCAGAAGAAAGGCGATGAGAGCAGAGAATCAGAGAAGGCGTCGAGCGGCAATAAGAGCTGGTAAAAGCATACGTGGGAAAGACTACGACCATAAGACCAAGCGTTTCGTGTCTGTGAAAAAAAACAGAGGCGGTCACGGGCGTGGAACCAAAAAAGAATAATTTACCGTCTCTAAACCAAAACCAATGACACTATATTATAGAACCTATTCTTGGGGAACGACAAACCCTAAGATGACAAAAGAGGAAGTGGAATTCCTAACACACCTAACGGAAAAGAAAAACTGGAGGGTTGTGCAATTACCAAATGGATATTACCAAACCGAATACCTTAACCCAAGCGACGACAATTGGGTTGATGTTACGCGTAGAGAAACCGTTGACGGTGCTGAAGCTGCAATCGATGCTTCGATAGAGCATTACGGAAAGCGGTTAGAGTTCGCGAAAGGACCAGTAGTAGTAAAAACATTTGAATAAATCTCTGTAAAAATTAAATTAAATGGAATATAATAACCCAAGTGAGATTGTAAAAAATTTATCCTTCGGAAGAGATGGTAAGGATAAAATAATGGTAGGTGTAGAGAAGCTTGCAAAAGCTGTGAGCTCTACTTTAGGTGCTTCCGGTAAGTGCGTTATATATGAAGATGCATTAGGGAAACCGGTCATAACAAAAGACGGTGTAACGGTTGCAGAATCCGTAGTCTTAAGAGACCCAGTTGAAAACATCGGAGCGACACTTATAAAAGAAGCAGCTAAAAACACGGTCAGGGAAGCGGGCGACGGTACCACAACGGCTACCGTGCTCGCTCACTGGCTACTCAATAATGCCAGTAAAGAATTAGACAAAGGCGAAACAGATATACGTTCGCTTAAAACGGGTATAGATGCAGCAACAGATAAAGTTATTAAGTACATCGATAAAGCAGCTGTGCCGGTAAAAGATACAATGCTAACCCAGGTTGCTACAATTAGTTGTAACAACGATGCAAACCTTGGTAAGATAATAGGTGATGCATTTGAAAAGGTTGGTAAAGATGGCGTGGTACTGATGGAAGAGTCTGATACAGAAGAAACGTATGTTGACTTTGTAGAAGGCGTGCAGCTTGAATGCGGTCTTAAATCGCCACACTTAATAACAGATAGAGACAAAAGCAGAGCTGTTTTAGATAACCCATACGTACTTATAGTATCTTCACCTATACCAAATGTTAGGAAGATACAAAACGTACTGGAATACGTTATTAAAGAAAAACGCTCGCTTTTAATTGTAGCATCGGTTGAGCAGCAACCTATGGCAGCACTTTTAGCAAATAAGGTTAAAGGTAACATAAAAGTAAATATTATTGACCTGCCAGGCTTTGGGCCAACAAAGCAAGATACAGTTGAAGATTTAGCGTTCTTAACAGGTGCAACTGTTATAAACGAAGAACTAGGTGATGATTTAGATCTTATAGAGCCAACAGTTCTGGGTAAAGCTGTAAAAGCAATTACAGACGATAAAACAACCGTATTGCAAACAACTGATTTAGGCGCAGACTTAGAAGAAAGAGTTGCGCAGGTTGAAGAAAAGATTAAGAACGAAACAAACCCGTACTTTAAGAGACGGCTGCAACAAAGACTAGCAATGCTCAACGGTGCAGTCGGAATCGTAAAAGTCGGCGGAAATTCGAAAATTGAGCTCAAAGAAAAGAAAGACAGGGTTGAAGACGCTCTGTATGCGGTAAAAGCTGCGTTGAAAGAAGGTATAGTACCTGGTGGCGGTGTAGCGCTTATGAATGCTGCACAAAAAATAAAAGCTAAAAACCGAGGTGAAGAAATATTATTAGGCGCGGTCCTGTCTCCATATAGAACAATTCTTGATAATGCCGGGCTTAGCGATAATTTAAGCATGGAACGCAAAGGCTGGGGACGCGATGTTGTAACAGGTAAGCCGACTAATATGATACGGGCTGGTATTATAGATCCGGCCTTTGTTACAAAGACTGCTCTTAAAAATGCGGTATCAGTTGTCAATACAATTATATCTGCTGACTGTATAATCAATAACATACGACTGGATGAGAGCAATTAATTATTTTGTAGTTATTGAAAAAATCAAGGAAGCACCGAAGACAGTAGGTGGGCTTGAGCTTACAGAATCGCAAAACAGCGACGATAGGTACTTAAAGGGTAAAGTAATATCTGCAGGTAACCTAGTTGAGTCGCTTAAAGAAGACGATATTGTTTATTACGACAAGCACAACGGGCACGGTATACAGTGGAAAGATAAGCTATACCATGTGTTAAAGCTTGCTGATATAGTTTTGGTCGAATGAGATTAACAGCAGACGATATTAAAGAACTAAATTTAATGAAGTATTATAGGCTCATTCGCAAATGGGCCTGTAAAACTCATGAGTTAAAAGACGCTGATTTAGAACTTTTAATATATTTAGATTGCAAAAAGCGTTTTACGCGTAATGATTTTATAGAAGGCGAGTACACATATTCTTGGGATAAAGATAGATGGGAGCGCCTTCGTCGCGATGGCTGGATTGAGGTTTGGCGTCATCGTAACCGTACTTCAATTAAATATTCTATATTTCAAACCTCATTTAAATGCAAACACTTAATAAGTAGAATATATAGAATAATGCTAGGTGAAGAAGACCTTCCAACGTCTGAGCGTAGCGTATTTTTCAAAAACAAAACATATACAGATAAAGTCTACAACAAGGCTATTGACGATATGATCAAAGATCCAGAAAGATAATGGCATTCACAATGAAAAGCAATGTGCCTGGTTTGCTAGGTATAAACGCGGAGCTAAGCACGTATTCAGTTCCAGTATTTGAAAAAGATTTGCCAGACGGAATATGGGGAGCTGCGAATATAGATAGAACTATAGTTATAGAAAAAGATTTAAAACCGAAAGATAAGAAATCTGCGGTAGAGCATGAAATGATGCATATCATGCAATTTAAAAATGGAAGTGTAAGATACGACAATAAAAACGTATATTATAAACCTAACAAAGGATCTGCTACAGAAATATTCCCATTAACATCAATAAGACCCGGTAATCATAAGTTACCATGGGAAAAAAGTATATACGATAAAACTAAAACTTATGCCGAGTAAGAACGCGCCATCAAGAAAAAAGTCTAAAGGCTATTACGCCAAAGTAAAAAAAGGCAGAGGTACTGGTAAAAAAGCCGGCGGTGGAATGACAGCTAAAGGTGTTAGGAAGTATCGTAAAGATAATCCAGGTAGTAAGCTGAAAACAGCTGTAACTACACCTCCTTCAAAACTTAAGAAAGGAAGTAAAGCCTGGAAACGAAGAAAATCATTCTGCGCAAGATCTAAAAGCTGGACTTCAGAAAGAGGTAAAGCTGCGCGGAGAAAATGGAATTGTTAATATTATGAGATCAAGAGGACTAGGTGACGACATTCACAAGTTTACCACAGCTACTGGTATTAAGAAAGCTGTAGATTTTATGTCAAAAGGATTAAATATACCATGCGGTTGTGAGGGGCGCCGCGAGGCTATGAACGCGTTGTTCCCCCGCAAAAACAAAAATTAAAGATATGGCACAGAAATTAATGAAAGGCAAGAAAGAAGCTGGGGAAGGGCTTTACAAGCTTTATAAATCAAAACCTGAAGTGGTTGAAAAAATGGGCTACACTATGCAAATGGGCAAAGACAAGTCTGGTATGGATAGCAGTCATACGTTTCCTATGGGGCAGGCATATAACATGCAAATGGCTCCACTGCTAAATACGCATGACGAAGAAGGTATGCCTTCGAATATTTCAAGTGAACAAGCAATTGGTCAGACTGGAGCACTAGGCACTTTAGAAACAACAACAGATACAGAAGTCATTCCTGGAAGTCAAGAAACAAAGAAAAGGCTTTCTTATGACGAAGCATGGGAGCAAAACCTAGAAGGAATACAAGGCATGTATAAAGATAAAGCTGCTTATATAGCTGATAGGACAGGTCAAAAAGAAGCTGACCCAACTGGATATGAACTTGACCTAGCCACCAAAACAGGTGTTTCAGGCGGTCCCGGCACTATAACAATTGACAAACCAGGTGAAACGGTAACAACTGCAACAAAAAAATTTACTCCTGGAATTTCACAAGTTGAAGGCCTTAGCCCTTTAGATCAGCGTAGAGATATTAGAAGAGGGCGTATACTTTCTAGAAATATTGGTAAGCTTGAAAGAAAGCTTAGAAATGCAAAAGAAGGAAGTCAGAAAAAAGCGGCTATCCAAAGAGAGTTAGATGCTTTAGTTAAGCAAAGCGAACTTAGGGCTCTACAACAGGATCAAGGTAAAACAGGTGAGCAGCAATTTGATATTGACGCAGTACCAACTGCCGCGCAAGCAGCAGAGCTACCAAAAGGAACCAGCGGCACTACTACTACTGGCACTGCCTCTACCAAGCCCACTATAGATATAGCTGGTATTATGGGTCAGCCAAAAAAATCAAATGAATTTGGTAGATTTGGTTATCAAGCAGGTTCTATGCTAGAAAATATAAACATGCCGATGATGAAATTTAAAGGTAAAAAATCAACATATAAAAAATAAAAGTTATGTCAAATTACAAAATGCGAATGGGTCATCATAGCGAAGATAGTGATACCACATTTAAAGCTAAGGATCAGGCTGTAATCAACACAAGCCCATCTAGCAGAAGAGCGGCTTCTAATCTTTCTAAGAAAAAAGCAAATGCTTCAAAAGCATCATCAACTAGCTCTTATGGTTTTGACAAAAGCAAAGGAAGTGTTAGAGGGCAGCAGCGCAAAGCTGAACTAGTAAGACAAGGTAGAATTAAACCTGCTCCAGTTATGACACCAGCTCCTTCGGCTCCTAAAACACCAAGCGTAACAACAAAGCCAAAAACTGCAAAGGCGAATGTTCCTACTCCTGCTCCTAAAAAACCAACTAAAACAGTTAAACCAGCAGCAAAATCTATTGCTGTTCCTAAATCAAAACCTGTTTCAATTTCTACACCTAAGCCAACTGCTAGTACTTCGATTCCGGTTCCAAAGCCAACGGCTGTAGCGGCGCCGGTTAAAACCCCAACGGTTAAACAATCTAAACCCAATGTTAAAAAAGCAGATAAAAGCTTTTCTAAAATGGTTAAGCTTCGTACAAAAGCTAATATGATAGCGGAAGACGATTCCATGTCTGATAAAAGAAAACAAAGAAAATTAAGTAGATTAAGAAAACGATACGACAGACAGGCTACAAAACAAAAGAAAAGTCGCCCTTCTATTGGCGATGCTTATAAAGTAAACCTATAATGAAAAAATTACTCAGTTTAATCACTGGGGGTCTTATAAAAGATGTAGGTGGCGTAATAGATAGTTTAACAACCACCGAAGAAGAAAGACTAGAAGCAAAACAAAAATTGCAGGAGCTTTTAGAAAAAGCCGACCAAGACGCCCAAAGTCAAATTACAGAGCATTGGAAGTTGGATATGCAATCCGATTCTTTTCTTTCTAAAAACATCAGGCCCTTAGTTCTAATTTACTTAACATTTATTTTTACCGCGTTGTCATTTTTTGATGGCAATATAGGTGGCTTCCAGGTGGCTGAAGAATATATACCTATTTTTCAGTCATTACTTATTACAGTATATGGAGCTTACTTTGTAGGTAGAACATGGGAAAAATCAAAAAAACAATAGCAAATGGCTAGAATTAGTACCTATTCTAAAGACCTTATCATAACTAAGGATGATAAAGTTATTGGATCCGACGCTTCTGGTTCGATAACCAAGAATTATACTTTAGAAGGTATTGCTAAGTTTTTAAGTGAAAACGGTTTAATATCAGTACACACCCAGGTTTCATATCAATTATCAACAACATCGGGTGAAAAAAAATTTACAGGGCCAAGCTCAGGTACTTCATTTTCATCTGTGTCTTCTTTACAATTTAGTAAAATTGACGGCGCTGAGCATAATATGGAAAACTTTATACTAGACTATAAAGGTGAAGCTGTTATACTTTTTCAAACAGATGATAAAAATATTTATGGAATATATGAAGTTGAAAATGTAGTTCAAAATTCTTCTGACTCAAATTTTTATGACTTTACTTTAACATATGTTTCAGGCAACGGTGTATTAACAGTAGATAAGTATTATAGCTTAGCTTTTGTTGGAGACGGCGATAAGCACTTTGAGTTTGATCAGTCTAGCGCATCTGCCACCTGGGATATTCAACATAACCTAAACAAATTTCCTTCCGTATCTGTTGCGTTACCTTCGGGGCAAAAAGGATATGGCAACGTAACTTATATAAACAAAAATAGATTAACAGTGTCTTTCATCAGCGCGGAGTCTGGTAAAGCATATATGAATTAATAATTATGGCAATACAATTTCTACATAACATAGACCTTAATGACAATCAGTTATTAAATGCTAAATTGCATACAACAGGGTCGGCTCCAACAGCAGCGGAAGGGCAAGTGTATTTTGACAGTTCTTCGCATCATATAAAGATACACGACGGCACTAGGTTTTTAAAAGCGCCGAGAGATATTATAATCAATGATGGCAGCTCAGATGTAACATTAGTTTCTTTTCAAGATTTTAAATTAATTGAAGGAGGCAATACTACTTTTACAGTTGCTGGGTCAGCTACTGATGCAACTAAAACATTAACAATAGCATCTGATAATACAACATATACTTTACCTGTTACAGGTAGTGTAGCACCTAATCCAGGCGTTACAGGGGGTTCTACAAATATAACTTTAACAGATTCAAGCGGGGGTACAGATTCTGTAGCAATTAGCGGTACTGCAAAAGAAGTAGATGTTACTGGAAATAATAGTGCTGGTACAATTAGTATTGGATTGCCTAATGATGTTACAATAACAGGTGACTTAACAATAGGAGGTGGCGAATTATTTTATGATGTTAATCATACTATAAAAAGTACAGCCGCTGCTCATAATGCCGCAGGTAAAACTTTAACAATAAAAGGCGGTGATACTACCGCTGGCACGACAAATAATTTAGCCGGCGGTGCTTTGACGATTGCTGGTGGTATTGGTAAAGGAACAGGCGCTGGAGGTAGCATCATATTTCAAATAGCAAAAGCAGATAGCTCAGGAAGTTCTTTAAATCCTCTTTCAAACGCGCTTACAATAGCAGGTAGTGATGGAAATGCCACATTTGCAAATAATGTTACAATAACAGGTAATTTAACAGTATCAGGTAATACAACTACAGTAAACTCTACGGTGGTAACTATTAAAGACCCTGTAATAGAACTAGGGGGTGATGATAACGGTGCCACCTTATCAAGTAATGACCAGTTAGATAAAGGTGTTACTTTTAATTGGTTTCAAGGCGGATCTCCTGGTGCTGCTAAGTTAGGATTTTTTGGTTATGATGAAAGCACAGGTTACTTTACATTTATACCAGACGCTACAAATTCAAGTGAAGTATTTAGCGGTACAGCAGGCGTTGCAAATCTAGGAGGCGTAAGGTTGCCAGATAGCGGCCTTGTATTAAATAACACAGCTGTTGGCTCTACAGCGGCTGAACTAAATATGCTAGATGCTGGAACAGCGGGGTCTAGTGTTACATTGGCAGATGGAGATTCAATGATAATTGGAGATACTAGTGCATCTAATCAAACTAAAAAAGTATTACTTTCAGATGTAAAAACTTATATAGCAGCAGGGGACAAAATAACTAAAAAAATATCGGGGGATGGCAGCACAACGTCTTTTGAAGTTGTACATAATTTTAGCACGCATATAGTTTCTGTAACACTATTAGATTACGGAAATGATGGATCAGGAGCAACGTATGAGCAGGTATTTGCAGATATTACAAAAGGAACAACCTCAGATGCAAATGATCGAGTAACTGTAGCTTTTGCAACAGCACCTTCAGCTACTCAAGACTATCTTGCTTTGATAACTAGCTTCCCAGCAATATCTTAATAAATAATTAAATAAAATATGGCGATTAAATTTTTAAATACAGTCGCAGTAGATACAGACGTACTATATGTAGATGCAGCTTCAAATGAAGTAGGTATTGGTACAACAAGTCCAGGTTCTAAACTAGAAGTTGTAGAAGTTAGGTCAGGTACTGGTGCATCTGCTCAAACTAAATACACTTTAGTCTCAAAATCTACAGTGTCTTCAGGCACACCGGGCACAGGTGGCATAAAAGTACAATATACAGATAGTAGTAATAATGAGCATGGGTTTGGCCTTGTTGCTGGAAGCACCTCAGCTGACTTCCTTACTTCAGGGCCTATGAATTGGCATACAAACTCTGATTTAAATACTCAGAGTGCTACTGGTTTTGCAATGACTATTGACACAAGCCAGCGTGTTGGGATTGGACTTACAAATCCAGGAGCTAGACTTCATGTTAAGGAAACAACCGGATCGACATCAGCGGGTTATGTTTTACGAGTAGAAAGCGTAAATGGAGGAGGTGACTATTTTAACACATCCGGTTTTTATAAAGATAGCAGTCAAAACATGAGGCTGATACTTAAGTCAAATGTTAGTGGTTCTTCAGGTGAAAAAGTATTATTAAACTCTAATGGTGATTCATATCTCAACGGTGGTAACGTTGGTATAGGCGCGACGAGTCCAGACGACGGTAATTTGCAAATTGGTGATTCAAATACTTCTTTCAATATGGCATTTGCCGGACCTCGTACTAAATTTGGTTACGACGGGTCGTCAAACGCCGTTGTTCAAGGCGGTGCGTCAAAAGGTATAAAATTTTGTGTAAACAATTCTACATTCGGAAGTGGTGAAGCAATGCGCGTCAATACCTCGGGCAATGTTGGCATCGCTGTAACGGATTTTACTACAACATACGGTTCTGTCCCAGATTTAAGGGTTGGTTCTATTAGTGGTACAGGTGCCCCGGGGGTTATAGATATACTTAGAAAAGATGGAACGGTAACTGCTGGAGAAACAACTGGGATACTTCAGTTCAGTGTTGATGACGACAATAACTATTGTAACGCTCAAATTGAAGTTGAAAGTGCTTCAACAGTTGGAAGCGGTAATTCTGGAGGGGGAATATTAAAATTTAAAACAACACCGTCAAGTAGCGGTGGAACCCCTACGGAACAAATGCGCATTGATTCAAACGGCAACGTTGGAATAGGCGTGTCAAATCCTTCGTCATTTTTTAATCAAGCAAGCAATCTTGTTATTGGTGGTGCGGGAAATATTGGCGCAACAATTTATTCTTCAAATTCGGGTAATTCTTTTTTAGCTTTTGCTGATGTTGCAGACGGCGCAAATAGTGGTTTTAATGCCGGGGGTTCAATTTATTATGAACACGCAAACAACGCAATGATTGCAAGAGTAAACGGTGCAGAACGTTTGCGTATTGATTCAAGTGGTAATGTTGGAATTGGACATACTGATCCTGCTTCTAAACTCCATATTAAGCAAAACACTACTGGAACTGGTAATTCAACAGGTTTAATTATTGAACAAGATGGTACTGGTGATGCAATAGCTCAATTTTTACTTACAGGAGCAAGAAGATGGGTTCTTGGAGCAGATAATAGTGATTCTGATAAGTTTAAGTTAGCATCAACCTCAGATTTAAACACTGATGCTGCACTAACTGTTGATACAAGTGGTAATGTTGGTATAGGAACAACAGCCCCAGCAGAAAAATTAGAAGTGTCTGGCGGAGCTATTAAAGTAACGAATACTGGTGCGGCTCAATTAATACTAAGAGGTGATAGTGGTGATTCTGGGGATTCAGGGAATGTAGACGGTATTATTGATTTTATCCATGATCAGGGCTCATATGGCTATAGGCTAAATACTGAAAATTATAGTGGTAAAAATGCCTTTCATATACAAGACTATCAAAATAGTTCGTATCTATCCAGAATATATATAGACCAAGATGGCGAAGTTGGTATTGGAACAAATTCTCCGGCTGAAAAACTAGTGGTTTCGGGAACTGATGATGTTAGTATTAGAATAAATTCAACTAGTAACAAAAATTGGACAGCGGATGAATTATTAGGCGCGTATGAGTTTTATGGCAATGATGCATCTGGAGCAGGCGCTCAAATAAAAGCAAAAATAGATTGTTCGGCAGTAAACGAATATGGCGCGGCGTTTAACATGAGATTTTTTACCGCCGGAGGGGGAGCTGGTACGTCAGCGGCAGAAAGAATGCGTATTAGGTATGATGGGATTGTTTTAATTGGAAAAACAAGCTCAGGTACTAATACAGCCGGACTTGAATTTAATCCAGTTGGGTTGGCTACAATTACAAGAAGCGGGAACGTGCCATTACTTGTTAATAGAACTACTAATGACGGCACACTTGTTTCGTTTAGAAGAAGCAACAGTCAAAAGGGTTCAATTAGTATTTCAGGTTCAACAACAGCTTACAATACTACCTCTGATTATAGATTAAAAGAAAATGTTGTTGACATGACAGGTTCGCTTGATAGAATCGAACAATTACAACCAAAACGTTTCAACTTTATTTCAGAAGAAACAACTGTTGACGGGTTTGTTGCACATGAAGTTCAAAATATAATTCCTGAAGCTGTACTAGGTGAAAAAGATGGTGTTAATGAAAATGGCGAGCCGGAATATCAAGAAATAGATAACTCAAAAATTGTACCTTTATTAGTTGGTGCAATTAAAGAATTAAAAACAGAAATTGAAAACTTAAAATTACAAATAAATTCATAAAATGGCAACAACATATTCATGGAAAATTAATGCATTAGATACATATCCAACTAAAGATTCTTTAGCGGATGTTGTATATAGTGTGCACTATTCTTATATAGCTATATCTGATCAAAAAGATTCTAACGACAATCCTTATTCAACTGATTTTATAGGCACTGTTCAAGTTGGAGATCCTGATTCTAAAAATTTTACTGCTTTTGCAGATTTAAAAGAATCGACAGTGATAGCGTGGATAGAAAGTGTTTTAGACGTAACGGCTATGAAATCATCAGTTGATAGCGCATTGGCAGATATAATTACCCCCTCAACAGTTACTAAAGAAGTGCCTTGGTAAAAAACAAACAAAACAAGTAATTATTTAAAGTATAGATAATCAGTTTAATTAAATAAAATTATTATGTCAAAAATTAAAAAAGAAGAGCTTGAAAAGCTACAAGGAGTAGTTAAAGAATTAAATAAAATCCAATCGCAATTGGGAAGTATTGAACTTCAGAAACACGGGTTATTGCATGAATCCGCAGAGTTGCAAGACGGATTAAAAAAACTGCAAAATGAACTTGAAGAAGAATATGGTCAAGTTACTATAAATCTTGAAGATGGCAGTTATACAGAAATAACCGAAGAAGATGAATCTGATAAGGAAGATTAGTATCGGTAGAGACTATAAAAACGAAGCTATGCATTACGCTGTAGGTCAAGAAGTCTACGGAGGGCATACTATTTGTGATATAGTTGAGGCTGATGATAAATATAGTATTTATATTAAAAAACATAACGACGTACTGCCCTGGAAAGATTTTAATAAAAACATGGCAGTAGCAGTAGAATACAACCTAGAATATTAATGCGAAGTATATTTAATTTTATTATAGCCCCAAAAGAAGATAGATACAATAATAAAAAATCTATAGGCGATAAAGAATTAATACTAAATACCGAAATATCTGATCATAGATATGTAAGCAGAAACGGTGTTGTTCTTGAAACACCTGTTGAAGTAAAAACAGATATTAAAAAAGGTGATGAGGTTATATTACATCATAATGTTTTTAGAAGATGGTATGATGTATATGGTGAAGAAAAAAACAGTAGAGGATTTTTTAAAGAAAACGAATACTTTGTAGACCCATCACAAGTTTTTTTGTATAAACGAAACAAAGAATGGATAGCACCAAAAGGATATTGTTTTGTAAAACCTATTGAATCAATAGATAAATTTGATACAAATCCCGAAAGACCTTTAATAGGTATAATAAAGTTTGTAGATAAAGAGCTTCAAAAAAACGGTATTAAAAAAAATGATCTTGTAGGTTTTACGCCAAGCAGCGAATATGAATTTGTTGTTGATGGCGAAAGAATGTATAGGGTGTTAACCAATTCAATTTCTATTAAATATGAATATCAAGGAGACGAAACAGAATATAATCCGAGCTGGCTACAAAGCGGTTGATGAGCTTATACATGTTGCAGAAGAAAAAATCATAACAAACACAGAAGATGACGTTTCTACAGATAGGCTTAAGAATGCAGCAGCAACTAAAAAGCTCGCGATATTTGACGCGTTTGAGATTCTAAATAGAATAGAAGAAGAAAAGTCAATACTGCTAAATAAACCTAAAGAAGAAAAAAAACAAGCATTTAGTGGCTTTGCAGAAAAAAGATCAAGGTAATGTACGAGCAAACTTTATTTGAGGTTATTGAACCGATTAAAATAAACACGCTCAAACGTCACAACAAAGCGCGTAGATGGAAATATGGCTATGATAAAGAAAATGATATTGTAGTTATCAGTAAGACAGGGCAAATTGGCAATGTGTATAGCATACAAAATTTAAAGATTGCGCTGCCACCTATGCCTACAAATATTACTAAGGGTGAAAACAAATGGTTTAAGCGTGAATACCCTAAAGAGTTAAATAGAATAAAAACAATCTTTGACTGGAAAAACTATCCGGAAGAATTCAAAGATCAATGGGAACCATATATAGATGAAGAGTTTAAAAGACGCGATGAGGGTCATTGGTTCTATAACAAGAACAAGCCTACTTATATTACTGGCACTCATTACATGTACCTGCAGTGGAGTAAGATTGACGTTGGGGCCCCTGAATTTAGAGAAGCAAACAGATTATTCTTTATATTTTGGGAAGCATGCAAAGCCGATTCACGGTGTTATGGAATGTGCTATCTCAAAAACAGACGCTCTGGCTTTTCATTCATGGCATCATCAGAAGCTGTTAACATGGCAACAATATCGTCTGATTCACGGTTTGGCATACTGTCCAAATCTGGGGCTGACGCTAAGAAAATGTTCACAGATAAAGTTGTTCCAATATCCGTTAACTACCCGTTCTTTTTTAAACCAATACAAGACGGTATGGATCGTCCCAAAACCGAGCTCGCATATAGAGTACCCGCTTCAAAACTCACGCGTAAATCTATACAGTCAGGGCAGACGCGGGAAGAGCTACAAGGGCTTGACACCACAATTGACTGGAAGAACACGGGCGACAACTCCTATGACGGCGAGAAGCTCAAACTCCTCGTACACGACGAATCGGGTAAATGGGAACGGCCGGACAATATCCTCAACAACTGGCGAGTCACGAAGACAACGCTAAGGTTAGGTAGCCGGGTTATTGGTAAATGTATGATGGGATCTACAAGCAATGCTTTAGACAAAGGCGGCGAAAACTTTAAAAAACTATATTATGATTCGGATGTTACAAAGCGAAACGCCAATGGGCAGACTCGCTCAGGACTATATTCTTTGTTCATACCTATGGAATGGAACTACGAAGGATTCATTGATTCTTTTGGAAACCCTGTCTTTGATACGCCGCGAAAACCGATTGAAGGTCCGTATGGAGACCTTATTGAGGTCGGAGTTATAGATCATTGGAACAATGAAGTTGATGGCTTAAAAGGAGACCAGGACGCCTTAAACGAGATGTATAGGCAGTTTCCGCGCACAGAGGAGCATGCTTTTAGAGACGAAACACAAAATAGTATATTTAACCTTGCAAAAATATACGAACAAATAGATTACAATGACGATATATATTCATCGGCAGGTGTAGCGCAAGGAAGCTTTAGCTGGGCAAACGGAATAAAAGATAGCAGTGTTGTGTTCACACCAAACCCAAACGGCAGGTTTAAAGTAAGTTGGGTACCACCTACAAATCTTCAAAACCGCGTAATAGAGAAAAGAGGGGTGTTATACCCCGGAAACGAACACGTCGGCGCGTTTGGTTGTGACTCATATGATATATCAGGAACAACAGACGGCCAAGGTTCAAAGGGTGCACTGCACGGATTAACCAAATTTAGTATGGAAGAGGCTCCTGCAAATATGTTTTTTCTTGAATATATTGCACGGCCTCAAACAGCTGAAATGTTTTTTGAAGATGTATTAATGGCATTACACTTTTACGGTATGCCAATACTCGCAGAAAACAATAAACCTAGATTATTATATTATTTAAAGCGTAGAGGCTATAGAAAGTTTTCAATTAATAGACCTGACAAAACTTTTAACAAGTTATCTACTGCTGAAAAAGAAATAGGCGGAATGCCAAACTCAAGTGAAGATATTAAGCAGGCTCATGCAGCTGCGATAGAATCATACATACAAAAACATGTGGGATTAACAGATGAAGGAACATATGGCCAAATGTATTTTAATGGTACACTTAATGATTGGGCCAAGTTTGATCTAAACAAAAGAACAAAGTTTGACGCAGCGATTAGCTCAGGGTTAGCTATTATGGCATGCAACAGGCACTTGTACTCACCTAAACAAGAAAGAGAAAAACTAAGTCTAAGTTTTAATATAGCTAAATATAAAAACGAAGGCATGAAATCAAAATTAATAAATAATTATGGCTGAATCAGTTGTAAAAGGTTATTTTCCAAGCCAAACGCTTAGCGACGCAGAAAAAGCTAGTCCGAATTTCGGGAAAGACGTTGCTAGAGCAATAGAGCATGAATGGTTTAAAAAAGATTCTGCTGGAAACCGTTTTTATATTAATCAAAATCATTTTCACAAATTGAGATTATATGCGCGCGGAGAGCAATCTGTGCAAAAATATAAAGATGAATTATCAATAAACGGTGATTTATCTTATCTTAATTTAGATTGGAAACCCGTGCCTATTATACCTAAGTTTGTAGATATAGTAGTTAATGGCATGGCTAATAGATCATATGACGTAAAAGCATATTCACAGGACCCTTTCGGTGTAAATAAAAGAACTCAGTATATGGAAAGTATATTGAGAGATATGGCAGCTAAAGAGCTTGACTCATATATTCAGGCCGAGTTTGGTATGCAAACTAAAGAAAGTGGAATTACTGATCTACCATCTAATCAAGACGAGTTAGATTTGCATATGCAGCTTAATTATAAAGAAGCTATTGAAATAGCTGAAGAGCAGGCGATTACAACAACATTTGAAAAAAATAGATACGAGCTTACTAAAAAGCGCATGTATTACGATCTAGCTGTTTTAGGTATTGGCGCCGTAAAAACAACATATACTAATTCTGAAGGAATAACAATAGACTATGTTGATCCTAGCAACTTAGTTTATTCATATACTGATTCTCCTTATTTTGAAGATATATATTATATAGGCGAAATAAAAACAATACCTATTAATGAATTGAAAAAACAATTTCCAAATTTAACAAATGAAGATTTGGAAAAACTAGCAGGAGGTAGCTATTCTAACTACAAAGCTTATAATAAATTTACAACCACAAAAAACAGAGATGATAATAATACGGTTGATGTATTATATTTTAATTATAAAACTTTTCACAACGAGGTATATAAAGTTAAAAATACAGTAACAGGTGCTGAAAAAATTATAGTTAAAGATGAAAGCTTTAACCCGCCTATAGACCCTCGTGCTAGGTTTGAAAGAATAGCCAGGAATATAGAAGTATTATATGATGGGGTGTATGTACCAGGAGCTAACATGCTATTAAAATGGCAACTATGCGAAAACATGCTACGCCCTAAAAGCGATGCCGCAAAAGTTAGAATGAATTATTCGGTCGTGGCGCCTCGTATGTATAATGGGCGTATTGAATCTTTGGTTAGTAGAATTACTACATTTGCCGATATGATTCAAATAACACATTTAAAGTTACAGCAAGTAATGTCACGTATGGTACCTGACGGTGTTTACTTAGATGCTGATGGTCTTGCTGAAATAGATTTGGGTAATGGCACAAACTACAACCCACAAGAAGCGTTAAACATGTTTTTTCAAACTGGTTCTGTAATTGGTAGATCATTTACATCTGATGGTGATATGAACCCAGGCAAAGTGCCTATTCAAGAAATTAATTCAAATAGCGGCAGTAATAAAATAGCTTCACTTGTAAGTACATATAATTATTATTTGCAAATGATGAGAGACGCTACTGGATTAAATGAAGCTAGAGATGGAACAGCTCCAGATCCGAAAGCTTTAGTTGGTGTGCAAAAATTAGCAGCCGCTAATAGCAATACAGCTACTCGGCATATACTACAAAGCGGTTTATTTCTAACGGCTGAAACTGCTGAAAAAATATCATTACGAATATCTGATGTTATAGAGTACTCACCATCTAGAGAAGCATTTATACAGGCAATAGGTATTCATAATGTATCTGTGTTAGCTGAGCTGGGGGAACTTCATTTGCATGACTTCGGTATATTTATTGATTTAATGCCGGATGAAGAAGAAAAACAAAAGCTTGAAAACAATATACAGGCTGCATTGAGTGGAGGTCTTGTTGATTTAGAAGACGCTATTGATCTTAGAGAAATAAAAAATGTTCAATTAGCAAACGAAATGCTAAAAGTACGACGCAAGAAAAAGCTAGAACGGGATCAACAAATGCAACAGCAGAATATTCAAGCACAGTCGCAAGCCAATGCTCAGGCGCAGCAAGTCGCCGCGCAAGCTGAGGTTCAAAAACAACAAGCTCTTACGTCTCAAAAAGCAGAATTAAAACAATTAGAGTCTCAACTTGAAATGCAAAGATTAGCCAATGAAGCTAACCTTAAAAAAGAATTAATGAAGCTTGAGTTCCAAATGAATATGCAGCTTAAGGGGTTAGAAGTTGAAACTGCTAAGTCTGCTATAAAAGAAAAAGAAGATCGCAAAGACGAGCGAACAAAAATACAAGCATCGCAGCAGAGCGAGCTTATAAGCCAAAGAAAAAACAATTTACCGCCAAAAGTATTTGAATCTGCAGGAAATGATATACTTAGCGGTGATTTTGACTTAGGTTCTTTTGAACCCAAGTAATGTATAGTGTATAATCTTATAATATTTTATTATGTCTGAAAACGTTGAAGCAAAAGTCGTTGAAAGCGAAGAGCTATCAATCCAAGAAAAAGAAGAACTTGTACAAGAAAAAGCAGGAGCCGTATTTGAAGACGGCATGTACAAGGTTGATTTAACTCAACCGCCTGCAGAACAAACTGAACAAACAGAAGATGCCATTCAAGAACCAGAAACAGAGAGCAGCGTGTTACGCGGAGACGAACCGGCTGAAGAAGCAGGGGAAGAAGCCAAAGTGGAACTGCAAGAAGTACGACAAGAAGAGGAGGTAAAAGAAGAAGCTGAAGAATTAGTTTTAGAAGAACTTCCAGAAGTTGAAGAAGCACAAGAAGAAACTATTAAAGAAGTAGAGGATCTTGCGGGTGAAGTTGAAAAAGCATTCCAAAAAGAAGAGGAGCAAGGTATAGAGCTCCCTGAAAATATTCAAAAAGTTGTTGATTTTATAAATGAAACAGGCGGTTCGCTTGAAGATTATGTAGCGCTTAACAAAGATTATTCAAATGTAGATGATCTTGCACTACTTAGAGAGTATTATCAACAATCTAAACCGCACTTATCATCAGATGAAATTGATTTTCTTATTGAAGATAAATTTACATTTGACGAAGAAGTCGACGATGAAAGAGACGTCAAAAGAAAAAAGCTGGCTTTCAAAGAAGAAGTAGCAGGCGCTAAGTCTGAACTTGAAAGTCTTAAAACCAAGTACTATGAAGAAATTAAAGCCGGATCTAAACTAACGCCAGATCAACAAAAAGCTGTAGATTTTTTTAATAGATATACCACAGAAAACGAAGAAACATCAAAAATAGCCAAGCAAGCTCAGAATGTGTTTTTACAAAAAACAGATCAAGTGTTTAATGATGAATTCAAAGGTTTTGAGTTCAAGGTTGCAGATAAACGCTATAGATTTAATGTAAAAAACACAAATGAGGTAAAAACCAACCAAAGCGACATTAATAATTTCGTTAAAAAGTTTTTAAATGAAGATAATGTTATGAATGACGCTAAAGGTTATCATAAATCCTTGTTTGCTGCTATGAATCCTGATGCAATTGCTAATCATTTTTATCAACAAGGTAAATCCGATGCGATAAAAGAGAGCATGAAGTCCGCTAAAAACATTAACATGGATCCGAGAGGGGTTCATAGCAAAACTAATGATACAGGCGGAATAAAAGCAAGAGTTTTAGGCGATGATACTTCAAAATTAAAACTTAAACTTAAAAATTACTAAAAATTTATAAAAAATGGCAACTAATGTATCATTTAGTGGCTTAACCGGTGGGATTGTAACCCCCTCCGTGGAAAAAGCTACTCTTAACACAAACTATTTGAACTTTCATGGTTCAGGTGGTGCAAACTGGTCGCAACAATATCTTCCAGAACTTTACGAACAAGAAGTAGAGCGTTATGGAAACCGTTCGATTTCATCTTTCCTACGTATGGTAGGCGCAGAAATGCCTATGGCTTCTGATCAAGTTATTTGGTCTGAGCAAGGTCGTCTTCACTTAGCTTATAACGGGCAGATTAATCCGGTTACTGGTGCGGTCGACACAATTACAGGAATTGATTCAGGTGCAACTGAAGCTCACGCTATCAGAAAAGGAGCAACTGTTGTAGCTACTGTAAATAGTGTTGTATTTAAAGCTATTGTTACAGCTGGTTCCGAAACTAGTACAAGTGCATTGACAATTAAGCCTTACGGCGCTGAAAATGTTGATGACCTATCTGGTATTGCAACTACTGATAACCAAGTTATTAAGTTCTTTGTATACGGTTCTGAATATGACAAAGCTACAGACACTATGACTGGAGCTATTCAGCCTACATTCAAAAGCTTTACCAACAAGCCTATCATCATCAAAGATCACTTTGAGATTTCAGGTTCTGACACTGCTCAGATTGGTTGGGTTGAAGTTTCTGGAGAAGCTGGACAAACAGGATATTTATGGTATATGAAGGCTGAAGGCGATACTCGCGTTCGATATGAAGATTACCTAGAAATGACTATGGTTGAAGCTGAAAAAGCTGATAGCACTAGTGCAGTAGCCGATGAATTCGGAAACTCTATTTCAGGTACTGAAGGGCTTTTTGCAGCCATCGAGTCTCGTGGAATCGTTTCTACAAATCAATTTGATTCAGCAACACCTGGAGCTGTTGTTTCTGGGGCAGGAGTGCCTAGCAATGACAGATTATCTGAATTTGACCTATTGTTAAAAGAACTTGATAAGCAAGGTTCTATCGAAGAAAATTTACTTTTCTTAGACAGAGACGCTAACTTGTACATTGACGATCTTTTGGCTGGTCTTTCTGCAGGTGCACAAGGTGGTACTGCTTACGGTGTATTTGAAAACTCAGAAGACATGGCATTGAATCTTGGTTTTACAGGATTCCGTCGTGGATCTTATGACTTCTACAAAACTGACTGGAAATATCTTAACGATGCTTCTACCCGTGGTCTTGTAGGTGGTCTTTCTGGTGTTCTTACTCCGGCAGGAACTTCATCTGTATATGATCAACAACTTGGAAAAAATGTAAGACGTCCATTCCTTCACGTACGTTATCGTGCGTCTGAAGCTGATGACCGAAGAATGAAATCTTGGGTTACTGGTTCAGTTGGTGGGCCTACAAGTTCAAGCGTTGACAAGATGGAGATTCACTATCTATCTGAAAGATGTTTGGTCACTCAAGCGGCTAACAACTTTGTTCTTTTCAAGAGCTAAATTAGTTATGTAATACTCGGGGTGGTTATGCCACCTCGGGTTTACTTTTTTAAATTTTTTATTATATTATATCATGGCAAAAGAAAAAAAGGTAGCAGTAAAAGCTGCTCCAAAATGGGAAGTAAAAGACAGATTATACGAGCTAAAAGGAAATAAAAAACCTATTGTTCTTATGTTAAAAAGCAAAGGTATTTATTGGTTCGATGAAGATATGGGGTATGAAAGAGAAATAAAATATACCATAAATCAAAAAACTGTTTTTGTAGATGAATTTAAAGGTAACGCAAGACTCGGGCATATTATATTTAGAGATGGCCAGCTGTTTGTTCCTAGAGAAAAAGTAATTCTACAACAAATATTATCACTATATCATCCAGACAATGGAAGAGTCTATGAAGAACATAATCCTGTTCAAATAGCCGAAAACGATATAGATTATTTAGAAATGGAAATTCAAGCTTTAAATTTAGCATCACAAACTGATGTTGATAGGGCGGAAGCAATATTAAGAGTTGAGCTTGGAGATAAATTTTCTACTATGACATCCAAAGAACTTAAAAGAGATTTGCTATTATTTGCTAGATCAAATCCTCAGTTGTTTTTAGAATTGTCGCAAGATGAAAACATTAATGTACGCAATATGGGTATTAAAGCTGTTGAGCAAGGCATTATAAAATTATCAAACGATCAACGAACATTTAAATGGGCTAGCAATGACAGAAAACTTTTAACTGTACCATTTGATGAAAACCCTTATTCAGCATTAGCCGCGTGGTTTAAAACTGACGAAGGTATTGAAGTTTACCAAACAATAGAAAAACGTTTGGCTTAGAAGTTGTGAAAGGCTCACAGCTTTGTGGGCCTTTTTTATTAAAAAAATAATATGGCAATAAGTATAAATACAGTATATCAAAGAGTATTGGCAATACTTAACAAAGAGCAGCGGGGTTATTTAACCCCTGTAGAGTTTAACTTATTTGCTAATCAAGCACAGCTTGATATATTTGAACAATATTTTTACGATTTAAATCAGTTTAGCAGATTACCGGGCAACAGCACAGAGTATTCGGATATGGTTGATATACTTGAAGAAAAGATAAGTGCGTTTCAAAAAACAGCACAGCCAACATATTCTGCTAATCATTTTGTAGAACCTACGGATTTATACAGGTTAGGCACAGTTATATACAACGGAAGCGAAGCAGAACACATAAATAAAAACGAATATCTGTATATTACTTCATCACCGCTTTCAAAACCAACAAATGATTTTCCTATATATACTAGAGACTTAAGTGGCATAAAAATATATGCAGCAGCAGAGCTAACTAATAACACAGGTGTTACATTTAACTATGTTAAAAAGCCTGGAGTTCCTGATGAGGCAGAATGGAAATATACAGTTGTTAATGGAGAAGCTTTGTATTTAGCAACAGGTACGGTCGATTTTGAATTGCACGATTCAGAAGAAACCGACCTTGTAATAAAAATATTACAATTAGCAGGTGTATCAATAAAAGACCCAAGCATTTATCAAGTTGGTACTGCGGAAGAAGCAAAAGACGTTCAACAAGAAAAAGCATAATAGATGGCATTATTTAACATTACACACGAACGTTATTATAATAACAGCGTTAATTTTACCGGTGATGGTACGACAAAAACTTTTACCATTACTACGGCAGCGCTTGACCCTATACCAGCCGCGAAAGCTGACATTGATATATATGTAAACGGTAAAGAAGTTAGCGTAGGAAATTATGCTTATAATAATAGTTCCGGTGTTGTAACTTTTTCTGGTAACACAAATAATACAGATATATTAGAATCTGATGGTGCGCCTAAAAATGGTTTAATAATAACGGTCATTCAAATAAATGCTGAAGATAAGTTAGGCAGCTACCAGTTCATAACATTAAAAGATATTATAAATAACTTTATGGTATCATATGTTGGTGAAGAAAAAATTATACCAAAAGTTAAAAGAAGCAACGTATTATTTTTTGCACAAAGAGCAATTCAAGAATTAAGTTACGACACGTTTAAGAGCGAAAAATCACAAGAAATAGAAGTTCCTACTGATTTGCAAATGAAACTCCCTCATGACTACGTAAACTACGTTAAACTAAGCTGGTGCGATGATGGAGGTATAGAAAGAATCTTATATCCAGCTATTAAGACAAGTAACCCAACACCGCTACTTCAAGATGATTCATATAAATATCTTTTTGATAGCGACGGTTATTTACTAACAGCAACACCTTCTGAAACATGGAAGAAGTTTGAAAAGCAAGATTTTTCTGAAGAAGCTAAAAACGATTTTTATACTGAAACAAATAACACATTTCAAGTATTATTTGGGCAGCGATTTGGCTCGTCGCCGGAACACATGAATTCTAACGGATTATTTTTTATAGATAACGTTAGAGGAAAGATATTCTTTTCAAGTCATGTTTCAGAGCGTATTATAACTCTTAAATACATAAGTGATGGAGTTGCAACAGCAGAAGAAAAACTTGTACACAAATTTGCAGAAGAAGCTATGTATAAAAGCATAGCTCACGCAATACTAGCAACTCGACAAAACACACCTGAATACCTTGTAGCAAGATTTAAAAGAGAACGATTTGCAGCAACAAGACAAGCTAAGCTGCGATTATCAAATTTAAAAGCAGAAGAACTTACACAAACGCTACGAGCAAAATCTAAATGGATTAAACACTAATATATGCCAATAACCAAAAACGTATTTATCAAGGGCAAAATGAATAAAGACCTTGATGAAAGAATAGTTCCTAATGGCGAATATAGAGATGCGTTGAATGTGCAGATATCAACATCTGATGGCTCAGATATTGGTGTTATGCAAAATGTATTAGGTAACCAAGCTAGAAGCGCTATTGGTATATCAGGCGGGCAGTGCGTAGGTTCTATTGGTGATACTGAAAACAATAAAATATATTGGTTTATAGCCGGAACAAGTATTGATGCTGTTGCAGAATATGATGAATCTACTCGCGCGGTTAGTCCTGTATTAGTTTCTGTAAAATCAACCGCTAATGTTTTAAACTTTAGTAAAACAAAATTAATTACAGGAATAAATATAATAGACGGGCTTTTATTATTTACAGATGATAATTCTGAACCTAAAAAAATAAACATTGAAAGTTGCAAAAGCGGTTCAAGTAATTTTTCAACTCATACAGTATTTACAAAATACGATGGCACCACATATAATTTTTCTGAAGATGATATAACAGTTATAAAAAAATCACCTATTTCTGCGCCTGTTATTACAATGGCAAATACTACTCGCGTTAAAGAAGATGGAACAGTAGCAATAGTAACAGCTATTGGCGAAACCGATTATGCGCCTTTCAACACATTAGCTCAACCAGGTAATGTAATTGATGCTAATCTTTTTACAAGACCCGATTTTAAAGTTGGGGATAGAATTAGAGCTACATTAGAAACTATAGAAAATGAGGTAGAAGAAGACGAAGTTGAAATTATATTAACTTCTTTTAAAATACCTAACTCATCCACATCTTCTATTTATAATTTTAAAATAGAATCTATACCAGATAATACACCATTAACTGAAAGAAATTATATTTATGAACTAATACAAGAAGATCCTTTATTTGAAAAAGAATTTGTTCGTTTTGCTTATAGATATAAATATGACGACGGTGAGTATTCTGCTATAAGCCCTTTTAGTGAGGTTGCTTTTTTGCCTGAGGATTTTGAATATGATTCCGCGAAGGGTCATAATACAGGCATGGAAAATAATATGCGGTATTTAAAAATTGCAGGGTTTTCTAACCCAACTGATATTCCAAAACAAGTAATAGAAATAGAATTATTACTTAAAAAAGAAACAAGCACAAATATATATAGCGTACAATCTTTTAAATACGCAGATCAAGAATGGACTAATAATTATTATGAAATTAATTCTGAATTAATACACAAAGTTTTACCGGCTAATCAATTATTAAGGCCCTACGACAATGTACCTTTAAAAGCAAAGGCTCAGGAAATAGTTGCTAATAGATTAATATACGGTAATTATTTACAAAATTTTGATTTAAAAGATTTAAGAGATAGTAATTATACTCCTAAATTTGAAACAAGATTAAATTTATTAAAAAACAAACCAACAGTTGGCGATGTTGGCAAATCTATAAAATCAATGCGCACTTACCAACTAGGCGTTACTTTTATGGATGAATACGGAAGAGAAACGCCGGTTCAAACCGATGACTCAGGCTCAATAAAAGTTAGTAAAAGCCTTTCTGATAAATATACAAGTATTGAAGCGTCAATAACTACTTCTATACCAACATTTGCTAAAAGTTTTAAATACTATATAAAAGAAATTAGTAATGAGTATTATAATTTAGCAATGGATCGCTGGTATGATGCTGAAGATGGTAATGTTTGGATTAGTTTTCCGTCATCTGAAAGAAATAAAATAAACGAAGAAAGTTTTATAATACTAAAAAAAGCTCATAATTCTAATGATTTAGTTAAAGACACTGCTAAATATAAAATTATTGATATAAAAAACGAAGCTCCAGAAGAAATTAAAGAAATAAAAACATCATATGGGGTAATAGAAAGCTCAGCAACAGGCGCAAATGTTTTTCATCAAAACGACTTTCCTAAGCCAGACGCTACATTTTTTAGAATTATAGACGGAGATGGAGCTGCTAATTCACCCGGATTTGAAGATGCTTTTGGAACAAGTCCTAGTCTTTTGTTAGATTCAAATAGATTTGTAAAAATAAAAGCACCTTCCTTAGGATCATCTAGGTTTTATGAGGTGCAATCAATTGCTAAAGCAGAAGGCTATTACACGGTTAATTTAGCAGAAAGATTAGGTGACGATGTTAGTAGCTTTTTTCCAAGCGGAGCAAATTCGAATAGGACCGGAGGGGTTTCTCAAGTTGGTGCTGAATTTTTTCAATCTAAAATAAAAAATAAAAAAGAATATATTGGTAGATTTTTTGCTAAAATATATAAAAACGCCGCTTTGGCTGAAAATGTTTTAAATTTGCTTGAAACTCAAGAATATTCAATAGTATCTACTAAAAATATTTTTAATAGATTTGGTAGGCCAGCTTCATTGTCCGACTATCGTTTTGATGAAGACGATCGTAATCCCAAAGTAGGTTTTTATGTTGATGAACATTCGCCTTATGAGTGGAAGGGAACTGTCAGAGGTACTAAAAAAAGTTTAATACCAACCGACAATTCATATTATAAATGGCATTTTGAAGAGCCTATTAAAGCGGGGAGTAAAAAAATTGCACTACAATATTTAGGAAAAAGAGATACAGATGGTATAAAAACAGATAGAAACCGAATTCATTCTGAATTTATAACGGCAATGACAACTCAAGACACTTTATTTAGATTTGCTCAAGATCCTGAAAAAACAGTTTACAAAATTAAGGATTATGCAGAAAGAGGAATTCGCAAAAGAAGAGGTCGTAAAAATTGGTCAGAAAATCAACATACTTTACTTGTTTTTGAGTTAGATAAACGAATTCAAAATTTTGAAGTTGTTAAAGATGAAAATAAATCTGACATTGCGCGGGAAGCGTTTTTTGATATAGAAATTTTAGAAAACTATGAAGCCGCGGGTCAATTTAAAAGTGATAATCCCGCTATATTTGAAACTGAACCTAAAGAAGCAATAGATATAGATATATATTATGAAGCAAGTGATGCTTTACCTATTAGTTCTTACGGAGAAGAACAATCTTTAAATTGGTTTAATTGTTTTTCTTTTGGAAATGGTGTTGAGTCAAATAGAATAAGAGATGATTTTAATGCTTCAACAATATCAAAAGGAGTTAGGGTTTCAGCACCTTTAGCTGAGCAATACAAGCAGGAAAGACGTAAAAATGGATTAATATTTTCTGGAATATTTAATTCAACAAGCGGCATAAATAGATTAAATCAGTTTATTGCTGCAGAAAATATAACAAAAGATTTGAATCCTGAATATGGATCAATACAAAAACTACATACTAGGGACACAGATTTAATTACATTTTGTGAAGATAAAGTTTTAAAAGTATTGGCTCAAAAAGATGCTTTATTTAATGCTGATGGAAATGCTAACGTTACTTCTAATGCAGCTGTGCTTGGGCAAGCAATTCCATTTGTAGGTGAGTTTGGCATATCTAAAAATCCAGAAAGCTTTGCTTCATATGGTTATAGAATGTATTTTGCTGATAAAGCAAGAGGTACAATAATGAGATTATCAAGAAATGGGCTTGAAGCAATTTCAGCTAAAGGCATGTCTAGTTATTTTTATGATAAACTTAAAATATCTAATGAAATTATAGGAACGTTTGACGTTAGAAAAGGTAATTATAATTTGACTCTTGTAAATAAAGATTTAAATACAGGAAATTTATTAGAAAGCATTGACACAGTAAGTTTTAAAGAAGAAGCGCAAGGGTGGCCAAGCAGAAAATCATATATACCTGAAGCTGGACTTTCTTTAAATAATTTGTATTATACATTTAAGTCCGGAGAATTATATTCTCATGATAATGAAACAAGAAATACATTTTATGGGCAAGCTGCTGAAAAATCTTCAGTGCAATTAATTTTAAACTCTAATCCTTCAGAAATAAAAAATTATAAAACAATAAATTATGAAGGTAATCCAGGATGGAAATGCCCTTCAATTATAACAGATCAACAAAACGGGCATATACCTTTAAATCCAACAACAGGCTTATCTTTTATAGAAGAAGAAGGTAAACATTATAACTATGTTAAAGGAATAGAAAATACGTGGGATAATGCTTCACAAACAGGTGGGTTAGATACTAGCGAGTTTTCAACTCAAGGTATAGATGTTTTGCAATCTATAACAGATTCCGCGGGTCAAACGCAAGTTACTATAACAATAAAGGAAAACAACGACGCTTAATATGGGGTTAATAAATTGTAAAAAAGTATCAGATATTTCGATTGGCGTTACAAAAAATCAGGCTATTACTAGTTCAGTAAATGGTGTATTGTTTATAGAGCCTATAGATTCAAATTATGTTTTAGATGCGGCTAATTTTACAAATAATAGTGGCACTATAGCAAATATATCTGGAATAACTTTAACAAATACTACGACTGCATATGCCGCAGATAATAAAGTTCAAATTAATGTAGATTTGCTAGATAGCTTTTCACCTTCTGCAGATGCGGAATTTATTATAGACATAGATGGGGAAGCTACTCATGTTAGTAATATACCATATACCGTAGCAGGTACATATACAATAACTCAATCTTCTAACATTACAGTAACGCCTTCAGGCACTACATATTCTAATTCTGGTATAGTTGGACAAACTGAAACATTATTTACTTTAACGTTTGCTGCTGGCTCGGGTTATTATATGAATGTTGAGCCTGAATATGAGTTTTTAGACGACATTGCTCACGAAAATAATTACACGATTACTTTTTTTGATAGAGTTTATAGTGATGACCTATTAACATCAATTAAAGCTAGAGTACAATGGACCTATCCAGCTTTTAGTGTTTCAGGAGATGAATTAGTTTTTTCAGCTGAAGTTGAATCAATACCTGTTCAAGTAAATTTAATTACAGGATTTGAAATGGATGATTCTGTTATACCTTCAAAAGGAGCATTTAGAGATATAACAATAAAAGGAAGCCCAGGCGCTTCGTTCGTTCTTACAGCAACAAATACAACAGCTAATCCAAACACTACATACGATTTTTCTGCAGGCTCAATAGTTTCGTTAGATTCAACATCTTCAGCAACTACAGGTTTTACCGCTAGTGCAACAAACTTAACAGGTCTAATACCTGTAACAGGAGAATTTGTTTTTGAAGATTTTTCTTTCCCAGCCTCAACTACGCTTATTGAATATTCGTTTAATTTGCAAGGAGGGTCCTCTCCAAGTACGAATACATTAATAGGTGGTGAAACAAATAATAATCCATTTACCTGGAAAATTAGATCGTCTGATCCTGTAACTGTTTTTATAGGAACAGAATCATCTAATGTTACATCCATTATAAATTCTGTTTCTTTAACAAATAATATATTGCTATTAGATAGAGGTATACAGGGCGATGCAGATACAGGTGTTAATTTTACAACACAAGATTTATCAATAGTTTTATCTGGAACAAAAAATTTATTTATAAGAAGAAACCCTAAGTTTTCACCAGAAAATCAATCTGAAAGTGATTTTTCAAATTCTGATTATAATGAAAATGGCGGAATGTGGTGGCAAATGGAAAACCTTAGAGTTACTGGAAATGGAACATCTACATTATCAATTTTAGCAGGATTAACTTTTAATCAAATAGGAGTTAGAAGCGTAAATTCGCTTTTAAATTTAGATAATATAATAAATAGAGCTCCGGTAGCTAGCACAGGTATAACATTTAATTGTAAGCAAGGTGCTGCTCAAATTATAACATTAACAGGAAGTGATGCAGATAGTGATCCGCTAACATTTATTATAACAGCTGACGTAAATCATGGGGAGCTATATGAAGTTACCGATTTAAATTTAGCAACACCTATAGCTTCGTTTCCGCATGCATTAACCGCGGGTGATAAAAATAAAGTGTTATTTAAACATGACGATAGCACTAATTTTAGCCCTACTTTTTCGTTTAAGGCAAATGATGGTTTTGAAGATAGTGTTGCAGCAGCAACGGTAACAGGCACAGTTACAGCATCAAATACCTTGCCCGTAGCTACAGCGGCCAGCCACCCTGTAAACCAAGGTGAAGCTAAAATTATAACTCTAACAGGGACAGATGGTGATGGCGATGCTTTAAAATTTAAAATAACATCGCTACCTAGTAACGGTACATTGCATACTGTTGAAACGAGTACTCCATTAGAAGGTTTTGAAAATATTGATGCATATTATACATCAGCAAATCAAATAACAACAGTTCCATCTGCTTTTTTAACTAGAGTAGTTTATAAGTCTGGTAGTGGTAATTATACACAAGACACATTCCAATTTAAAGCAAATGATGGAAAAGCTGATAGCTCAGCCGCCGCAACTATAACTATACCTACCAATAGAAAACCTGTTGCAACTTTATCTACTATTAATAATTTTCCTCGTTTAAGCAGTCAAGTTATTACTTTAACAGCAACAGACCCAGATACAGGCGATAGTATATCAAAATATTTTTTAGTAGATTTACAAAATCGCCTAGGAGCGGCAGAGTTTAGAGAAACTGCCACAAGTCCTATCATAACGGAAAATCAAATGCCTTATGAGCTTCCGGGAAATACATTTTATTATAAAAACAATTATACAAATCCAACTGTACCTGTAAGTGATTTATTTGCTTATAAAGCTCAAGACTCTAATGGGGCTTTTAGTGATGACAAATATGTTACAATTAATATAATAGCGCCTAATGCATCAGATGTTTTTGATGGAACAGGAACCGTTACCGGAACAGCTTTTGGCAGCTCATTTACTGATTCATTTTCAGTAATAAATACTTTAACGTCGAATCCACATGGCGCTAAATCAACACATGCAAAAACCTCCTTACTTAGTGGATTATATCATAGTATGACTGTTGGCACTGGAGGCGCAACAATTGAACTTTTGCAATATTTTAACAGCTCTAGTATTTCCGGCAGAGCAAGATTTATAATAGGGGAAGTTAAATTTTTTGACACTATTTCAAATGCAACTGCATACAATAATCCTCTTTTTGAAATAAAAAAACACCGCGATACTTATAGCTCTGGGTGGGGCTTTCGCGCGTATAGCCCAACAACCGCTATTAAAGTTGGTGAGGTTGATTTGCCGGCGGGTACATATGTTGTTAGAACAGGTCAGCAAATTATTGAATATTCACAAAGTGTAGTACAACCAAGAATGTTAGTAAGAAAGAAAACTTAAATACTATGCCTGATATAACATTAAATTTTGCAAATAAACTAAATGTTTCATTGCAATCAAATAATCAAACAAATACGCCTGGAGCAGATATTGTTTATTTTAAAGATTCTAGTAATAAAATATACAAGATTGGGCCATGTAAATCAATAACAAATAATAGTATAGTGTGTGAAATTCCGGCAAATTTTAAAAGGCCTGCAGCTAATGACTTTATATTTTTTGCTAAAAATACAGAAGCGAACACATCGGGTATAATAGGCTACCATGCTGTTATAGACATGGAAGTTACTTCCACAGATAAAAAAGAATTATATGCCGTAGGCAGTGAAGTCGTGTTAAGTAGTTAATAAACACGTAATTAAAATAACATAAAATACAATAAATTATGGTAAATCCAGTTGGCGCGGTTGGCGGGCTAATAAAAATGGGCGCTGGTCTTATAGGCGGTAGAAAAAGACGACGTGAAGAACGTGCGGCTCAGGCTGAATTTAACGCTATGAAAGATCGCTATTCTCAATTAGATACGTCTAATCCATATGAAAATATGGGTAATGCATATGAAGATCTAACAGTTAATACACAGGCAGCAGATTTTGCAGCGCAGCAAAGCCAACAGTCTTCTGCCAATATCATGAGTAGCTTAGGAGCAGCAGCCGGTGGATCGGGTATTGCAGCGCTAGCGCAAAGCTTAGCAAACTCACAAGCTCAACAGGCAGCCGCGGCATCAGCTTCTATAGCACAGCAAGAAAGCAGAAATCAACAAATGGCTGCTCAGGGCGAACAACAGCGTCAACAAATGGTTGCTTCAGGTGAAATGCAATCAAGACAAATGGAAGCTGCCAAAACATCACAAATGTTAGGTATGGCTAGCCAAAGACTTGGTGCTGCACAAGCAGCTAGAGGAGCAGCAACACAAAACTTAGTTGGCGGTGTAGCTGATCTTGTAGGTGGAGTTGGGGCCGCAGCTCAAGCAGGCGAAGGCGATGCGATTGGCGATAGAATATTAAGCGGGTTTGGTCTTTAAGAACAATAAGTTATGAAAGGAATAAATACATCAGTTTACAACGTTACAGGGCAAACCGCTCAGGCTTATAAAACACCAAACATAAAAATAAATATACCTAATCAAACTAGAATAGGTGCTTATCAGCAAATGCGCCGTGAAAATGAAGCTAAACAGTTTAGAGAAAATGTAGATAATTTTGTTTTAACAAAAATAAATGATTTACCAGAAGATTACACAGCTGAAAAATTAACGCCAGCTGTTCAAAACGCAATACAGCCAATTATATTAAGCGCAAGACAACAATATGCAAATTCAGCTAGATTGCTAGCAGGAATGAAAGGGCAAGTCGGTACACCAGACTATTTAAAAGTTATGGACGGCATGAACCGGTCTAAAAAGGTTATTGAAAATTTAAATACTAATTTAGTAGATTTACAAAAACTTACAAATGAATATGTAGGAAACAGAGAAATGATGTCTAAAGGTATGAACGCAGAAAAAGTTGCAGCTTTAGATGAAATATTTGTTAATAAGAACTACACAATGCAGTTTATGCCTGATGGTTCACCTTTGTATCAAACGCAATATGGCGCGCTAAAACAAGAAGATATATCAAAGTATTTTCTTAAAGACTCAACGTTTTCGTTAGATATATTAAAGCAGGCGCAGGGCATGTATAGCAAAGGAGCCAGAGGTTTAGACCTTAGTAAAGATCAATCTGCATTTCAATTGCTAAAAGCACAGTTTTCAAATGCGTTAGATAAAGGTGGTTCTGAAACAATTAAGTCACTACTAAATGATGATTTATTTGATGGCTTTAAACTTATTGATATACCTGGCGAAATAGCTAATGACCCTAGCAGAAAAGAAGAGGTGAAAGATATGCTTCTTGATAGTATTATGGGCCATATATCAACTGTTAACGCTGATGGTTTAAAACAATATAAATCAGCGCAAGTCGCTAGAGGTGGGTCTACGAGCGGCGGAAGTGGTGTACCTGGATATAAAATGGGTCAAGGATTAAAAGATGATTTGTTTACTTTTGGTGGGTTGGCTGATAAAGGTATGAGAGGCGCTCAAAACTTAGTTAGTGAAATATCTGGATTGTTAAGCGAAACGAGAATACCAGAAGGAGAAAGACAAGTTTTATTTGCGCAAAAAGTGCCAGAATATAGACAAAAAGTTGTTAATTTAATAAAAGATCAAATGCCTCCAAGCGAGAGAGGTAAGCTAATGACTAGAGAAGAAATGTTTGATTTATTTAAGTCAGATGAAGATGTAATATCTCGTGAACTTAATCCTGATCAACTTAGAGAAGCATTTATTAATACATATGGCAATGCTGGTATATTTTATGACTCTTCACCATTTAATATAGATATTACAGACGCATACTCTGTGTCTAACGCCTTTTTTGATTTAGCAGATATAAGCACAGATGCTAAAAATTATTACAAAAACCAGCTAGAAGGTATGCGTAGATCCGGCGAAACTGCGCAACAACAAAGAGCACAAAATCCTTCAGGCGCTGCAAGATTTAATCCTTCAAATTAAATAGTATGAACGATAAAGCATTGGAATATGCATTCGGTCTGTTTCAACAGGACGGATATACAGGTACATTAGACGAATATAAAGAACTTATTGGTAAAGATCAAGAAGCTTTGAATTATTCGTTTGATTTGTTTTCTAATGATGGATATTCTGGAAATAAAGATCAATTCTCAGCATTGGTTATGCCGGGAAAGACAGAACCCATGGCTCCGGGTGTGGCTGTGGAGGAAACTGCAGCACCCGATCTCGTAAGTACGGAGTTACAATCGGAGGCTGGTTCTTTGGCTTTACAAGAAACTGAATTAACCACAGCTCAATCAATTAAAAATTCTTTTTCCAACATGTTTGAGCAGCTAGGCGATGTTGTTGAATTTTGGGGTGCTGATGAGGGTCAGGGTTCGGCATTAGATATTGCAACTAATACTGTTGCGGCTTCTATATTTGGCCAAAAGAAAATTGACGACTACGCAGCCAAAACTTCTGATTATGTTAGCGGTGGACTTGGAACAGAAGCTACTGTTGAGGCTATGAAAGAATACGAAAAAGAATTAGCTCAAACAAAAAGAACAAAAGGAATTATTGAAAGTGCTAAAGAAGGTGATGTAGGGGGAATGTTTGCAGGGACTGTAAATGCTGTTACAAATGCTCTTGGCTCAATTGGGTACACATTTGGCACTTTATTTACTGGAAATGTTGTTAACTATATAGCCAATAACTATGTAGAGTACAATAAACTAAAGGCTAAAAATTTAAATTTAGAGGTTAAAGATTTAATAAAACAAGGCAAGGCTGATACCGCGGCCCCTATTTCTATGGGTATATTAAGCGGGTTATTAGAAAACATAGGTAGTTCAACAATAGCAGGAAGTGCTGTTAAAGGTTTAGCCGGAAAAACTTCTTTAGCTGGTATAAACAAAAAAATTGCTGAAAAAATATTTTATGATAAGAACGCGAGGAGGGTTGCTAATATAGTATCAACAGGGTCTACAGAAGCGGTAACTGAAATATTGCAGCATGCATCAGACGAAATAAACGTAGAGCTTGGTAGCGTTGCAGGAACTGATGATAGCGCAAAAGTTATGTCTACATTTTTTGACGCTGTAACAAGCGAAGAAGGGCTGGAAGCTGGCCTCCAGGGGTTTTTAGGTGGTAGCGGATTATCAGCTGGATCTTATTCAGCAAAAGCTTTAAATACCGTAAGACAAACTACTAACTTAAAACAAATTGACGGTCTTATACAGGAGTTACATACTCTTCGTAAAAACTATACGGGTGTTACAGATCCAACAGCTAAAAAAGGTATAGAGCAAAATATTAATACTGTTGAACAAAAGCTTTCAGATTCAATTGATAAAGGTAACTTAATATACGAGTCATTATCTGATGAGCAGGTTTCTGAAATAGAAAGTATAACTGATTTAGCAAATACAGCTGCTAATGAAATTACAGAATTAAATAAAAAATTTAGAGCAGGAACAATAAATAAAACAGAATATGCTACCGCGTTTAATGGGTTTAAGTCTCAATACGAAGGCGCAAGAGATAAGTTAGTTAGTTTAAAACTTGAAGAAAATATTTCATTAGCAAAAGAAGAAGCCGCTAAAAGAGGCACAGTAGTTCAAGCTTTTGAGACTAATGAGGAATATGCAAAAGAATATAAAAAGCTAACCGGCAAAGACGTGGCCAACTCAAACGGTGTGTTTTTAGGTAAGGGTAAAATACTCATAAATAAAGAACTAGCTAGAGAAACTTTTTCTATTAACGTTGGAAAGCACGAATTACTACACAACGTTTTAAATGCTGTTGTTGGCAATGCTACTGAACAGCGGAAAGCTGTGAGAAAATTGCAAAAAGCAATGACCGTTACGCAGCGCAGAGAGGTTAATAAATTATTAAAAAGAAAAGGAATAAAAGCAAATTCATCTACCTATTATACAGAGTACATGAATGGCTTTTCTGATCTTTTAGCAACCGATAGAGTAGGGTTTGATAAGACTGCTTTTGAAAAAATAGGTGGTGCGCTCGTTAGTATATTTAGACCCGTAGGTTTTGAAAATATGGGTTTTGCTTCCGGTCAAAGTACATATAACTTTATAAAAGAATATAGTAAAGCAAAAGGCCCCGAGTTTGCTAATGTTGTTCAAACCGTTGCTGGAGATATTAATTTAGCAGATGTAAAAGCTTTTGCAGGTTCTCAATTTGATGAAGAAATTAAAGCTCAAGTGCAAGCTTTAGGACAAGTAGAATTAAAACCTGAAGACACACAAGGGTTATCTGAAAACGAAATAGCTAAACTTAAAAATGAAAAATGGAAAAAAGGATTAGCAGAAGAAGCTATAGGCGAGTTATATGCTAGCGGTATATTAAATAGATTAATTGGTAGCAAAATAACATTTAAAGATAGAGGCTTACCTGATTTTAAAGAAGATGACTTTATAATGGGCGCAATTGAAGAATTAATACCTCATATTCGTAATTTTAAGCCAGGTCAAAATGATAACTTATCTGGCTGGATTAATTCTCAATTAAATAACAAAATAAGTCAAGCAAAGAAAACTGGCAAAGTTGGAACTAAACAAAAGTTTGAAGAAAGCTTAAGCGCTGTAACAGAAGAAGGCCAAGAAAGATTTCAAATAGAGTCTAACTATTTGGACGGGGCATCTTTATTACAAATTAGAGCAGAAGAAGAAGCTTTACAGAAAGAAAAAATAAATCCTATAGCAGAATTTTTTGATGAAGACCGGCAAATAGAACATTATGGCAGAACTGTTACAGCTATAAATCAACTTAGCGAAGAAGAATATGAAAACTTAACATTTGCGGATATGCCTGATATGGTTCCTGAAATGACTGCGGAGTTATTTGGCATAAAAATAAATGCATATTTAGGCGTTAACAAAGAAGGAAAAGAAACATCTTCAAACTTTTCAGGTGACAAAACACCAGCACAATCATTTATATATGAGAATGCTGATAAACTAATCAGAATATTACCTAATGGTGCAATTTTAGAAGGGGATACTGCTAAAGAAAATTTAATAAACACTGGTCTTAAAATACCTAGAAAAATACAACAAGCTTTTTATGAGCAGCAAGGTAGAGTTACTTTAGGAGCAGGCTTAGCACCTTTTAAGCTTAAAGATAATATAACTAAAAAAGATTTTTTAGCCACATTTGGTATATCTACAGATGGTAAGTTTGCTGATTTAAAAAATGGTGAGCCCAGAGCTATAGCAATGCTTGCATTAGCAAGGCTTATGGGTAGAATAATGAGTAATACATCTGTTAGAGTTGGCGTAAATTTAACACTAGAACAAGAGCAAAACTTAAAAGCTGGCACAAGTGTAGGGCAATTTGATTTAGAAGCGGGGCGTGAGCTAACAGCTAGAGACGAAGCTATAGTATACGACGTATCAAAAAGTTTAATAAAAAACATAGATAGCATATTAAAAAGTAACGCAAAATTATTGCTTAAGCAAGGCGTAAACGTAGAGGAACTTGACACAGCAAATATTTTAATAGTTGACAAACCAAAAGGCAAAGGACAAGCTGCGGATTTTTATAAAGCAAAAAACTTTTTTGAAAATGCAACAGAGCTAGCAAAAGGCATTGATCCTTCAATTGGTAAAATGCGAACTTTTTCAAGAAATATATTTGGCAACTGGCGAGACACTGGTTTAGGCTTTAAATATGACTCTAGTGATTATAAAGTAATAGTAAAAGACGAACAAGTTCTTTTATATGAAGATGGCAAAGGTAAAAAAGATATAGACAAGATATTAGAGATATCAAGTGCTAAAAGTATAAACAACGCATTTGATTCTGGGGTTGCTCCTTGGGTACAAAATAGCACAAAAAAATTAGTAGAAAAGTATAAAAAATCTCTTAAAGAAAACCCTACTATAGGTAGAGCATATTCACCTAATTCATCAAATAAAATTGCTACTCAGAAGAAAAATTTACGTCCTAAAAATACAGAAAAAGACGCTCAAAACACAGACGAAGCGCTATCAAAACACAATTCTACTAATAAATTGTTAGCAGAATCAGTTGTAAGTACATATAGAGACTTTTATCATTTTGGTCCAGGCAATAAAATTAATAGATTAAAAACAATTATAATAATCTTAGTGGCTAATAGGAATTCTGTAAATGGCCTACGCTCATTATCAGAAGTTGTTGGTGTTGTTTGGAGCCCGTCTGAAACAAAAGCTTACCATATGGAGCACATTGAATCTATTGCTTCTATTGTTTCTAATTTATTAAAACAAATAATTTCAAGCCCTGACACCGAAATAAAGTTTGAATCTAAATCTATGCTTGTGCCTAAAGAAGTAGCTATTAAAAGAGACGCAACTCAAGAAAGCAAATTTAGCACAAAAGCTTTTAAAAGCATATTAAAAAATATGCTAAATGACGAAAACAATGATTTAGAATATTACGGGCGGCAATATGACAAAGCTGAAGTAATAAACGATATGATAACCCGAAGCGTTCCTGAGGGTAAAGCAGCTTTTGAAAAAATTAGCAAAGAAGACAAATTTGAAATGGTTGATGTGGTCACACGCCAAATGTTCCCCGAGTCTACCAACCAACCAATGGGCAGCTACCAATCATTAAACCCTGAACAAAGAAAACAAGTATTTGACAGGATGCAAGATGTTGGTATGATTGCACCAGAAGCACAATTTGATTTAAGAGAAGACATATCTCAAAAAATTAGCAATAAATCAAATATAGCGGCTACTGCTGAAATATCTGAAAAGAAAGCGAGACTATTAGGTAAAGGTAAAGGTAAATGGAAATTCTTTATACCACCATCTGCTGATGACTTTGCGGGCCTTATGTATTATATGGTTGGTAAAGGCAAAAAAGGAGATGAGGATTTAGCGTGGTTTAAACAAAATTTATTTGATCCTTTTGCTAAGGGCATAAATGAGTTTAGCACATACAGGCAGTTTACAATGAACCAATTTAGAGGAATGAAAAAACTTTTAAGAGGTAAAAAAGTAAAACTAAAAGCTAAAAACTCTACTGGATTTACAAATGAAGTTGCGGTAAGAGTATATGTATGGGCTACAAATGGCTATGAAGTACCAGGCCTTTCTGAAGCAGAAGTAAAAGAAATGGTTAATATTGTTTCTAATGATTCAAGCTTAAGAAACTTTGCTGGACAAATTATAAACTTAACTAATTTTGCAGAAACACCTGCTCCTGAAAAAAGCTGGGATGGGGGTACACTAACTACGGATATTCTTGATTACTTAAACACATCGTCAAGAGAAAAGTTTTTAGAAGAATACCTTTCAAATGCAGAAGAAATATTTGGTAAGTTTGGACAGAGCGGCGAAATAGAAGGCAATACTGCAAATAGATTGCGTGCAGCATTTGGCGATAACTATGTAGAAGCATTAAGCGATGTTCTTTATAGAATGAAAACAGGTAGACGTAGAATTAGTGGCTCAAATAGATTAACAAATCAATTTGTAAATTGGATTAATGATTCTGTTGGTGCTATTATGTTCTTTAATACAAGATCTGCGTTATTACAGCAACTGTCTTTTGTTAACTTTGTTAACTTTGGTGATAATAATCCGCTAGCAGCAAGTCGCGCTTTTATAAATCAACCACAATTTTGGGGCGATTATGTGTCGTTATTTAATTCTGACTTCTTAAAAGAAAGACGATCAGGCTTGAAAACCGACGTAAACGCGGACGAGATTGCAAGAGCAGCAGAAGAAGGTAGAAACCCTGTAAGAGCTGTTATAGCGTCATTACTTAAAAAAGGTTTTTTGCCTACACAAATTGCTGACTCGCATGCAATAGCATTAGGCGGCGCGTCATTTTATCGCAACCGATTAAATAGGTATGTCAAAGAGGGAATGACGCAAGAGGACGCGGCTAAGCAGGCATTTGTTGACTTTCAAGAAATAGCTGAAGAAACACAGCAATCTTCACGTCCAGACCGCATATCTATGCAGCAAGCAAGCGGTTTAGGGCGCCTTATATTAGCTTTTGCTAACACACCTATGCAATATGCTCGCTTAACAAAAAAGGCTGCTTTAGATTTGATTAATCGAAGAGGTGATTGGAAAACAAACCTTAGCAAATTAATGTACTACGGTGCTGTGCAGAACGTAATCTTTTCTTCTTTACAAACAGCTTTGTTTGCATTAGCGTTTGATGACGAAGAAGAAGAGAAAACTAGAAACAGATATTTTAGAATAGCAAACGGTACAGCTGACGGTTTGCTTAGAGGTTTAGGATTTGGTGGTGCTGCGGTTGCTGCTGGTAAAAATATGGTGCTTGAAGGTGTTAGACAATCTAAATTAGCAAGGCCAGATTACGAAGAGGTGGCATACGAAGCCTTAAAGCTATCACCACCTATTAGCTCTAAAATAGAAAAGTTAGCGTCAGCAGGTAGAATGTTTACATATCGCAACACGCGGGAAAAAATGAAAACGGCTGGGTTTACGTTAGACAACCCAGTATTTGAATCAGCAGGAAAAATTATATCCGCAACTACTAATTTACCAGCAGATCGCGTAATACGTAAATTAGATAACCTTTCTACACCTGTGCGCCAAGATGTTGAAACTTGGCAGGCTGTTTCGCTAGCTTTAGGTTATAGTAAATGGGATGTTGGATTGATAGAATCAAAAGCTAAAAAACCGCAAACATCTACAACAGGATTAAAGAAAGTTAAAAGAAAAAAATTAGAACGTAAAAAATTAAACTGATGGCAAAAGACGCGTGTTACCATAAGGTAAAAAGAAGATATAAAGTATTTCCGTCGGCTTATGCTAGTGGAGCATTAAGCAAGTGTCGTAAAGTCGGCGCTGCCAACTGGGGTAATAAATCTAAAAAGAAATAAAATGGCAAAGGATAAAATGTATATGAAAGAGGACGCGATGTACATGAAAAAAGGGGAAAAAGATTTTAAGCCTCATATGATGTACTGTGGAAAAAAAGGAAAAGCTTTTAAAGCTAAAACATTTGCAGAGCATATTGCTTTGAAGAAAAAAGGATGCGGGCATAAAAAACCTAAGTAATGGCCGATCCAAAAAAAGGTACAGGTAAAAAGCCTAAGGGTTCTTCTCGTAGACTATATACAGACGAAAACCCTAAAGATACTGTTAGTATAAAATATAAATCGGTTGCTGATGCTAACGCAACTTGCAAAAAAGTTATGAGATCTAGTAAATCTTTTGCTAGAAAAATACAAATATTAACAGTAATGGAGCAAAGAGCTCGCTACGGTAAAAAACCTAAGCAATCTAAAATAGCTACAGCCTGTAAAAATAAATTAAGAAAAAAGCATGGCAAAAAGACCTGAATGGAAAGATAGTGATGCTCCCGATGCGGAAGGTAAATTTAAGAAGCTATCCTGTGGTGATCTTGCAAAATGGATGATTAAAAGTAGAAAAGGTAATAAAAAGAAAATTATCGGAAGCTTGAATCAACAATACGTTTTTAATCGTAAAAAAAATCCTAGCTATGCTAAAAAAATGGTCTGCACAAGAAACAAAGTAAATAAAATATTAGATGGCAGTAAGAAAAACTAAAAAAGGTGCTGCTCTGCGTAGATGGTTTAAAGAAGAATGGGTTGATGTCCGTACAGGTAAACCATGTGGCAGAAGAAAAGGTGAAAAAAGAGGCGTGCCATATTGCCGTCCTAAAAAACGTGTGTCTAGCGCTACACCTAAAACAGCATCTGAAATGTCTGCTTCTGAAAAGCGTAAAAAAATAGCTGAAAAGAAAAGACTGGGGCAGCCAGCTGGTAAGCCTCGTCGTGTTAAATCTGTAAAGAGAAGAAAATGATAAGCGACCACATTAGTTATAAAGAAGCTACGCTTTCATACACAGCTAAAAGAAAAGGTATAAACAATATACCTAACGAGTATGAGAAGACTAATATGCAAGTTGTTGCAGAAAATATATTTGAGCCACTACGTAAATTTGTAGGTGGCCCTATAAAAATTAATTCATTTTTTCGTTCGGTTGAGCTTAATAAAGCAATCGGAGGTAGTTCAAAATCACAACATTGTGAAGGCCGTGCAATTGATATTGATGACACATATGGTCACAAAACAAACGCGGAAATGTATAACTACATAAAAAACAATCTTGATTTTGATCAGCTTATATGGGAGTTTGGAACAGATAACAACCCTGATTGGGTACATGTTAGTTATGCATGTCCTGACTCTAATAGAAACAGATGCTTAAAAGCTTACAGAGATTCCAACAACAAAACAAAATACGAAGTAATATGAAAAAATTAATTCTGCTTATAGCAGTACTATTGTCCTTTAATGCGCAATCGCAGTTTCTCAAAGGCTTATACGATGACTTTTTAAAATACGGCACCGTATATGCTGCAGGTAATATAGGCAATGCTAAATTAGAGCAAACAAAGTATTTTGTTAGAACTAACCCAGATAATTTATATGATATACCACGTGTTGTAGATCAAACTACATATCACCCGAATAACTATCGTATTGGTGTTGGATTACGTAAGCTAGCAAGGTTTGGCTATGAAAGCAAACCAAATTTTTACAATGGTACAGAAAATAACGTAGGTTTATCTGCACCAACAGCCGCAGTAAAAGGTTTAGAATATTTATTACATTTAGAAAGACAAAGAGTAGACGGTAACGAATTTGATAACAAACGTTTATTTGTAAGACATACAGGTAAATACCATATAGGTAAATTTGAGTCGAGAGAATCTGGTAATGTAGGATTTGAATATATGTCTGGTGAAGTGAGAGCTAGACTGCCTATTGGCAATAAGTTTAGCATATCTGCAGGTATTATATACCGCACACATCAAAAAGCTTACGGGTACAACCCAATTGAAATATGGCTTAATGAAACAATGATAGACGAGTACTCAGGCGAAAATTTTCCTGTTAACCCATGGTGGTCACTTGGTTATCAATACGGCTTTCAAGACGCGTTTTATTCTTCAGAAGTTTTTAATCCTGATGGCAGCACGTCAAATATATATAATTATCTGTGGACTAACGAAAGAGGTGATATAGTTGCTTATACTGATGAAGATTTTAGAGATAGAATATTTGGTAGTCTAATGAATCGATTTAATCAAGAAGCGTGGGACGAGTTAGATCCGTTTGCAGAAATTGCGCCAATTATGGGATTTGATTTTTATCATTATAAAAATAACTTTTGGTTACATGCTTATGGTAACTGGATTATGCCTTATCACAGTTACGTAGAAGGTAACGAAGATTTTAGTTATTTGCATCGTAATAGCTGGGGCAAAGGTGGTCATAATGATTTACTATCCGGTGAGCAATGGGACGATTATCAAGCAGGTTTAATGTTTGGCTGGAAAGTAACTAAATCAATAGGTATATTTATAGAAGGTGAATATACAAAGTTTTGGGACTCAGAAATATTTAACTCTAATTTTGGAATCAATATAACATTTAGATAATGGCACAGCAAATAGGAGAAAATACGAAAGTAACTCTTGATCTGAAGACAATAGGTATAATTATAGGCGGTGCAATTTCCTTAGCCACTATGTACTTTACTTTAAAATCTGACATAGCTCTTGCTAAGGAGCTTCCTGAGCCGGTGATTTCAAGAACAGAATATGATTTAAAAGACGAATTGGTTCGTCAAACAATCATGGACACACAAGAAGATGTTGACAAAATACTAGAAGAGTTAGAAAAAATAGATGGGCGTTTATACGAAATAAGAAAAAATCAATGAGAACTTTAATAATACTGCTTATAAGCGCTTTAGCACACGCGCAATCCGACGTGCCAAAAAAATACTGGATTGATGATAGTAATTTTGATGAAACTGTACGTAATGATAATGCTTTCGGAGATGAGAACGACGGAACAATAGTTGTTGAATTCTGGGCTAAATTTAATGAAGCCAATTGTTTTAACGAATGGAAACAGATAAAGAATGCATCATATTATAGAGTTGATATATCAAAAGCACCACAAGCTAAAAAAAAGTATAGGGTTCGAATGGTGCCTACTGTTCTTATTTTTAAGTCTGGTAGTATGGAAAAAATATTTAAAGCCGGTCTTGACCTTGCGCTTCCTGTGGGGTTGGCTGAAATTCAAGAAACTGTAAATGAAATTAACTTAGCATCAAATTTTTAATTATGGAAGATATATGTCCAATCTGCATTGGCTGCGGCTTATGCTAAAATAAAACTTATGTTTAGAAATAAAGAAATGCGTGGCTATATAGGCGCCGCAACAGTATTTGCAATGGTAATGAGTTTATTATTATTTTTAGCATTTAAAGAAATACCTGAAACTAACAACGATATATTTAAAGTAATTGTCGGTATGCTTGTTGGTTCTTTAAGTGTAGTGATATATACTTTTATAGGTAAGAATCCTGAAGAGTTAGAATCATTAAAAGCAAAAAACGAAGCGCTAGAAGATAAGGTAGCGGCTATGGTTATTGAAAAAGATAAACTTGAAAAGCTACTGCGCGATACGCAAACTGAAGTAATTGATAAGCTTGCCGTATCAGGTAAGAACTTTAAGTTTGAAGTAAAAAAATAATTGTGTATAGCAAAAAATTAAGGGGTTACTTTCGTAGCCCCTTTTTTTATTACCCATCACAAGCAACACAGTCTGGGTCCATAGCACTTGCCGCTATATCACCTCTTAGTACAGACTCTGTTCGCATATAATATAATGTTTTAATACCTTTTTTCCAGGCGTCCATATGAACTTGATTAATCCACTTAGGTGACGCTTCAGAAGGAAAAGCTAAATTCAAACTAACAGATTGGTCAATATATTGCTGACGTATGCCGGCTTGATTAACTAGCTCTAATTGATTTATTTCTTTAAAGGTTTTAAATACATCTTTAACTTTATCAAAGCCCGTTAGATCGAGCGATTCTTGCTCAGAAAGACACACAAGCCTTCCATTTACATACCCCCAATCATCAAGTTCTTTGATATCCTGCACACTTCCTCCGTCAGCCATAATTTTATCCCACGTTTCTTTAACGTTAATACCAACTTTACGAAGTACTTTTTCTAGTTCTTTATTCTTCCTAATGAACGTACCCTTCGCGCTTTGTTCAGTGAAAACATTAGCGGCCCAAGGCTCAATACCAGGACTAACATTACCGGCAAGCTTACTATTAGACACAGTAGGAGCAACAGCCCTAAGATGAGTGTTACGAAAGCCAGTGCCACGACACCAAAGAGGTTCACCGTAAATCTCAGCAAGAGATCTTGATGCTCGTTCAGATTCAATCTTAATTTGGCTAAATATACGTCTTGTTTGGAACTGTGCTTGTAATCCCTCAAAGGGTACACCGTTTTGTTGCAAGTACGTATGCCAACCCAAGACTCCCAAGCCAAGTGCTCTGCCCTTCTCAGCAGATCTAACAGAGTTTCCAAAACCTGTAAGCCCCTTAGCTTTCTGAATAAACTCTTCCAAGACTCCATCAAGAAACCAGATAGCATCGTAGATAAGGTTTGTATTTTTCCATTCTTCATACTTAGTAACATTTAAACTGCTTAAACAACAAACGAAACTGTGTGACTCATCTGTGTGTAATACTATTTCACTGCAGATGTTTGTCATGTGTACTTTTAAAGCGTTGTCTTTGTATGCGTCTGGATTTGCTTTATTAGTATTTCCTTTAAATAAGATATACGGCTCTCCAGTGCTCTTTCGTTTTCTAATAAGCTTACTCCATCGAGACCTAGCGTCTTTATCTCCTTGCTCAAGCTTTCGCATAAACTTATCACCAACAACTGCGCATTGATGTAAGTTAAGCGATTGTCTGTTAATATCTCCTTTAGGTTCTCGTATTTCAAGCCACTCTTCAAAATCGTCGTGTTCAATGTTGATATTGACGCTTGCAGCTCCGCGTCTAACCGATCCTTGATTTGTTGCAAGGATTGTTGAATCATAGATCTTGCAGAATGGGACGACTCCGTCTGATGTTCCATTTCCTGTTATTTTAGCTCCGGCGGGACGAATCATGTTAACTCCGATACCAACACCCCCACCGTGTTTGGCAAGCATCATCATCTCTAAATTTTTTGTACCGATATCGTGTATGCTATCACCAACATCAATGCCAAAGCATGATATAGGTAATCCTCGATCTGTACCTGTGTTAGATAAAACTGGAGACGCTAAACATAACCAACCTTTCCAAATATAATCAAAAAACGTATCTGCTAGTTCTGGTTTGTACAATCGTCTTGCGACTGTTGTTGCGACTCTTTTGTATGCGTCTCTTGGAGATTCTCCCATATATAAATATCCCCCGGATATAGTCTTCTTGTATACTTCCGTGTCTCCCCAAGATGGGTAGTCGACACCTTTTTTCCATTCATTATTCCACATTCTTATTTTGTTTAGCGTATTCTATTGCATAATCCAAATGTTTTTTTTCCCAATGCTCTCTATAATCCCAGCCATTAAAAAATGTTTGTTCACACATACTGCATTTAATTGTTTTTTTCATTTAAAAAATAATAACGCATACGCCATCATTACATTTATATTTACTATTACTAAGTTCCATTGCTTTGCTACCCACACTTGAGGTAAACAAAACAAACCTGCTAAAAAATATACTACAACGCCAGGAGTTTCGGGTAACATATGGGGAGCAGTTACAAAAAAACCAGTCCCCATATATCCTAGCCTATTCGCTAATCTTTCTGTCGCCGTCAAACGACGCTCCTTCACCATGCTCTCCAGCAGCTTTCTCTTTAAGCTTTTCGATTGCTTCTTCATAGTCGGGCATTTCTTTTATTGTTTGATATGTTCCAACAGCCATTGTTTTTGTATGCTCTAATTCTTGTCGCATATAATCAACCACTCGTATAAGTGCTTGAATCTGTTTTTGCATTTCAATTAATTTACTTTCTTTCATTTCTTTTTCTTAAATCTTCCCACATTTCATCTTCTGACATTAAATTACCAAATGTCTTCAAAGTCTTCACCTTCGTTAGCCTTTGAGTAATCAGTTGGACGAATAGCGAAGAAATCTGTATGAGTATGGCCACCGGTAAGATGATAAAACCAATCAAGGTTATCAGCCGCTTTAGTGTCAACATCGAGGAGAGCGGAGTACCCAAGTTCAACGAGTTTTTCATTTGCTCTTTTTCTAATAAATTGTTTAAGGTCATATGCTTTTAGGTTTTCAATATCACCCATTTCAAACATCTTGTCAATATATTTTTCTTCTAATTCTACCATTGTTTTAGCAGCTTCGACTATATCTTCTTGACAATTTTCTAGTAAACCAGGTGTTTCTTTGCACATATCGCGAAAAAGTTTACAACCCATTTTACTGTGAAGCGACTCGTCTCGCACGCTCCATTTCATTTGTTGGCCTATACCTTTCAATAAGTTTCTTAACTGAAAACTATAAAGAACAGCAAATGCAGAATATAAACTAACCCCTTCAGCAAAAGCGCTAAAGACAGCAAGAGAGCGACCAATCCCAGCAGGATCGGTGCCGCTATAACTAACCAGATTGTCAAACCTTCCAGCAGTTGCCGGCTCGTGTAAAAAAGCTTCATAATCTTCAAGACCTAATGTTTCATTTAAATAACTATAAGCTACCGCATGTATTGTTTCTTGCGAACCAAACATCATAGCCATTTGTTGTATTTCATGTTTAGGAAACCATGATACTACTTTTTGCGTCCAGTAATCTGATACTGCACATTCTGTTTGTGCAAAACCTAATAGTATGTTACTTACTAAGTTTTTTTCTTCAGGTGTTAATTTTTCTTTCCAATCTTTAATGTCGCCTTGCATAGGTATTTCGGTATGTAACCAAAAAGCCTGTGCTTGTTTAAGCCAACCTTCCGTATAGTAGTCAGGGTATTCAAACGGTTTGTACGCTATGCGCTCATCAAACAGTCCCATTATTTTTCAACTTCGTAAGCGAGATCAATAAACGGTAAGTAAAATACTGTTTGAGAGTGTGTATCTCCATGATACGTGCGCATACCAAACAATATGCCTGGATATGTTCCTAAACTTAATGACCAATCTTTAGCGGCCCTGCCCTTTATATTTTTTGACATAATTTTTACTTTGTTTATTGTTACTATGTTTTGTTTTAGCGTGGACGCCTGGCCTACGCACTTTTGATTTTTCTTTGTAAGCGAATAAATTTAATTTAGCCATACACTTTTATATTATATTGTTCATGCAATTCAACTATTTCTTTATACTTCACATATCCTTTTTGCTCAGCAGCCCATTTAACAAACTTATCGATCTGCCGCTCCTTGTATTTTTGTCTCGCTACTTTTTTTGCGAGCTGCGGATTATCTCTATTACTTTGTCGCATTCTGCTTGATTTTGTGGTTTATACAATGTATACTGTGGAAACTGCTCAGTCACGAGCTTTTTAAATAGCTTCCAACGCATTGGAAACGATTCATTAGCTCTACCTTTTGTTTCTATAATGAAGTCATCGCCAATGAAGTCTGGTGTATATTTTATAGGAAGTATACGTTTGCTACCTCTATCCTTAAAATCACCTTTACCATTAGCTTGACGTGCATAGCATTTGTTTGGGAAGTGAAATCCATTCAGCAACACAAACGTTTCGCCTTCGTACTTAGCTTTGATTTTTGCTTTTTTCAAAGCCATATACATATAGCGCTCCAAACCGGAAGCAAAGTTGATACCATCATATGATATCTTCTTTGCCTGTACCGGTCCGCGCTTTCGTCTTTTATATGGTCTCTTCCTCATTAACTTCAATATTATTCAGAAGTGCTTGCTGAAGTTCTTCTGTCATGGTCTCGCGTAGCTTTTGTAAATAAAGCACAGCATCCATAAGTTCTTCTTGCAAGTGATTAGTCCATTCAAAAAGATTAGACATATCTTCTTCGAGTGTAACACCATATTTTTTATAGCCTACATCTGACCGTGATACGAACTTTTTAACAACTCGTTCAACAACAGGGTCTCTAAATTTTAACTCTGTCTTGCTCATAATTGTTCTTTTACAAAAGTTCCGTTTACCATGGATCCAGTTCGGCTCCTAATTTCACCATAGG
>Ga0181415_1000008_pt1 | contig 54452 bp, 63 predicted proteins | sample 38SPOviralmetaG_FD_130140 | JGI IMG/M metagenome (GOLD analysis project Ga0181415, IMG submission 130140) | Marine viral communities from the oligotrophic San Pedro Time Series (SPOT) site, San Pedro Channel, CA, USA - 38 SPOT_SRF_2012-12-11 | ecosystem: Environmental > Aquatic > Marine > Strait...
AACAACCTCTCCTGTTAGAGATGGTGGTCACGTATTCCAAGGAGATATTTAATGGCTGCACCTTCTTCTGATGCTCAAATTGGCTGGAAGTTAATTGGTATTAAATTAACAATGACCTCGGGTGCAATTATCAATCTTACCCCTAACCTAGCATCGTTCACTTACTACGAAGACTTAGAAAGGATCTGTCCTACTGCAGTGGCAGTCCTTAATGATCTAGGATCAACTGACTTACCTTTGGCAGGAGGAGAAGAGTTTGTCATCACTCTAGAGACAGATCAAACCTCTGGTAAAGAAGTTGAGTATGAGTTTGTTGTTGGATCAAATTCCACTCCTTTCGTTGACTTTAAAGGTAAGCTTACTACAATTAACCTGATCAAAAAAGATAGTAAGTCTTTCTCCACCTATAAGGCAATGAATACCTATAAGGGAACAGGAGATATTGTAATTGCCACAGCATTTCAAGATGCATCGATGAGTAGTAGGGTGCAATTACGTGGTTCCGCACCATTTAATAAGCTACACATCGCTGGCGAAGGTATCTCGCTTGATAAGATGGCGAGGAGAGTATGCACTCAATCGATTCCTAAAGCAGGTGAGCAAGCTAATACTTGTGGATATTTTCTTTGGGGAACGAGAGATGGATATAACTTTGCTTCCATTGATTATCTGTTGTCTACAGGAGACGATGCGTTTGATGGTGTCAAACCCCATTGGGAATACTATCAGTCACCTGCAAACACCAATCAAATTCCAGCTCATTTGATTATCAATAACTATAATGTGCAAAGAGATGGTGATCTCAAAGCAATGGCAGACAAAGGAGTCTTCTCTGCTATAATGGCAGTAACCAACACGGACACCCAAGAATTTAAAGAAGAAAGGTGGAACCTAAAAGAACATTGGAAACAATGGGGACACATAGGTACACAAGACAGATTTCCTATCTGGATGTTGCAGTGGTTGGAGGACTATCAAACTTCTACATCTAATAATACTCAAGCAGTTAAAACATTTAAAATTGACACAACTAATGAAGCGTTCTTTGATGAAGAAGAAGCTGCAGGAGATACTGTTGGAAGAGATGGTAGTGATGTAGAAACAGAGTACCCTGACTGGGGTCCGTATACAATTTGCCAATACAACGCACGTCGTGCTACTATGGCAATGAATGTAACTAACGTTGTCGTACCTGGCAATTCAGAACTTAGAGCTGGACAAAAAATTAAATTGCACATCCAGTCTTCTAAACCTGATCACGCTAAGGATGCTGACGATGAAGACCTTCGTAGGAGTGGCGCATATCTAGTCTTTAGATTGGCGCATAGATATAGTATGACACCTCGCGAATGCTTCACTTCTATGACACTCGTTAAGGATTCTATGAACAAAAATTGTTAACAATGAACAAAGAATTTCTAGATCAATACCCTTCTCATATGACTCGTGGACTCAGCGCGATCCTCGATAAACTATCTGAAGAGAAGGATGAAGTTGTACTTGCTAAACTGTATGGACAACTTGCCTTAGGACTTGAGGCTCTGAAAAAGAACATCGAAAACTCTGATGATGACACAGAAGTTGTAGAAGTCATCGAAAACGTGGCAATTTCGGAATAAATACACCAGAATTTCGGAAAAAAAGTCCCGCCAAAATTTTACCCCTTTAAGTTTTCTTCCCAAACAATGGAAAGCATCGAAAAGCACATCGCAAAAGACAAAGAGATCCTAGACAATGCATCTACATCTCCACAGCAACGTCGTCACATTGAAGGTGAATTGAAAGAGCTAGAAGTCTATGCTACTAACCATAAAGCAGAGATTGAAGCAGGAGATCATCACGATCCCACTCCTCTGGAACTATACTGTGAGATGGAACCAGAAGCAGACGAATGTAGAATTTACGAGGACTAATATTGGATAACTCTCACAACGCTGCTGGAATGAGAGACCTTTTTGGAATGCAAAAAGGTTTTATTGAGGATGTAAAGGACCCTAAAGCTTCAGGTCGAGTCAAAGTACGAATCATTAATAAAGAGTTTCGTACTGGTCAATCTGGAGAATTTATTCCTGTCCCTGCCACGCAGGATCTTCCTTGGGCAGCTGTTTTGATGCCTAGTAATGCATCTGGTGGTACTGCCACTAGTTGTTCTAGTCACAACATTAGAAAAGGGGACATTGTTTGGTGCTTCTTTATTAATGGTGATTCACGTCAGAGATTAGTCGTAGGTTCACAAGGTGCTGTTGCTAATGCCAGTGCAAAGAGACCAGAAGCTGGATACGCACCTCTACAAAGATATATTTCGCAGGATAGTAGGACAGGCGATCTTCCCGATCCAACATCTCACGTTACTGACGATCAAAAAGAAAAGAATAAAAACTTTGGCACTAAACCTATTGGTGCTTATGGAGATGAGGATGTCAATAGAAAGATTGCTGGTCTGGTAGAAGCATATTCTCCTGGTGGTAATCCACAGGGTGCTGTTGATGTTGCTGTAGCTGATGGTAAGTGCGCAACTAATCCAGCAACCAAGACTGAGATAGTTTTAGCTGAATTTTTTGGTGCAGTTCAGTCTACTAATGGCAACATTGGTTCTTACTATGTTAGTAAGTATACTGGTGAACTATTTGACCTTCAGACGATTGCTAAAGGATACATTACTAGAATACAGACAATTATAGAAGCTGTCATCTCTAGATCTTTCGGTATGCTGATGGCAAAACTGAAGGAAGTTATTCAAAAATTAATCAAGGCAGTTCTTCAACCTCTTCCTGGTTGTTTAAAGCAAGTTGTTGATTGGTTTACTGAGGCCCTAGAAAGAATGGGTTGTTCGATGACTGACATCTTTGAAAGGATGGAAGACTTCATCGAAGAAACTTTGATGGGTTACATTGGTAGTGTTGTTAACTGGGCTGCTTGTCAGACAAAGCGTCTAGTTGATGGACTGCTCGGCAAAGTAATGCAGGAAATCACAGGTGTTATTGACGACATCTTTGGTAGTATTTCATCTGTCCTTGGTGCTATTGGTTCGATTGGTGATGTAGTTGGTGGTGCAATCAGTGCAGTGATGGAACTCCTGGGCATCTCTTGCACAGGTATTGCTTCTTGTTCTGACGGACCTCCCAAGAGATCTACTAAGTCTGGTACATTCGCGGGACTCAAAGCTGGATACAATGATCTGGATGAACTTCTCGCATCGTTACAAGATGGTGATCAGTTCCCGATCGATGGTGTTTGTGATGCTGCAACGGTTGCTCCTGCACCACAAACTGATGTGAATATTTGGGGAATACAAGTCCCCGATGAAATAGGAGAAGGTAGTTTTGATGACATCAATGATCTAGATGATGATGACGATCCTAACAATAATGATAGGAGGAGGAGAAGAAGAAGAAAGAAAAATAAAAAAACTGGCAAGAAAGAAAAATTTCCTTTCGACTCTGATAAGAGAGGTAAAACTCCTACAGGTGTTCGCCGTAGGGGTAAAAGAAAAGCACGTTGTTTCCGTCGCTTCTTTAGAGCAGGTGATATTAACATTTTCGGTGGTCAAACTGCAAATATGCCTATCTTTAGAACAGGTGATTTGACTACTTCATCTGCAGTTACTTTTTACACGGCTGATGGTACTGCAAAAGCTGGTGAAGACTATTGTGCTACCTCTGGATTTATGGGGTTTGGTCGGGGTGATCGTAGCAAAGTAATTCCTATCCGAACTATTAATAATTCAAGTCGCAACAAAACTACTGGTGAAGTTACCGTAGAGATTGAGATGTGGACTGATGATGATGCTGAAAAACACGGAGTTGCTTTAGATTCATTTAGTGTTGGTAACAAAACTTGGAGGCGAAAGAAAAGAACTGGTAAAGATGGCGAAGGTCAGATCTATAGAAACACTAGAGAAGAAAATAGTGTTATCAAAAAAGTAAAACTTCAAGCTCCTTTTGGAGAGGGTAGAAAGGGTAGAAGACGTTATCTTATCTCTTATGAGAACTTAAATCCTACTAACAAACCTATCAAGGTAAAGTTAAAGCAGAGTCAAATTTGGCTTAAGGATGATAGAGGTGATGATCGTAAAGATAAAAACGCACGCATCAGAATCCTTAGTGTGAAAGGAGGCGAAGCTAAGTTTAGTCAGTCTGGAAAAGCTTTAATTGTATTTGCAACTAAAGATAAAAGTTCTGGTGGTGGTTTTAGAAGACCTGGAGAAACTAGAACTCTGAAGGAGAAAGAGAAGGAATGTAAGTACTTCTATGTGAAAATGAAACTTAATGATGGTTGTGGAAAAGTCAGAAAGAAAACTGGTATTGTTTTAGTTTGCCCACCTCCCACAAATCCACCACCAACATTACCAGAAGTACCACCAACTACTCCACCTTTCCTTCCTCCTATAGTACCTCCATTGTTGCCTGATAACAACTCTTTCTATACTTTATCAGCTGATAAATCGAAAGTAAACGAAGGAGAAACGGTTGTCTTTACAATGAATACTGTTAATGTGGATACGGGATCGACAGTTAACTATACAATTGGTAGAGCTGAGACTGGTATTACTTTTGGAGACATTGAATGGATTAAGCAAAGCGGTGGTCCAATACAAATGGTGAATTCTGCTGCTGATTTGGCAGGAACATTCACAGTTGCTGAAGATGGGTCTGATTTTGTTGAAATTAAATTGCGTCAAGACGATGTAGATGAATCAGATTCTGAGGTTCAAGAACAAGTTATCGTTCAACTAAATGGATTGGGTATATCTGCTTCGTGTCTGGTTGAGGATCCATCTGGAGAATCATCGGTACCTGAGCCAACAGGGGTGATTACCGATATCACAATTGATCCTCCAGAAATTTGCTCTGAACCTGGTTGCGAGGCTGTCGTTACAATCATCGGCACCATTGATGATGGGCTTTGTCTTCCTTATACTATATTTGGTGCTGGCATTACTCCAGAGGATATCGTTCAACCTCTAACTGGAGTAGTTTGTTTTGAAGATGGTGAAGCGAAATTTACAATTACGGTTCGCCCTGATCGATTTGCTGACGTTCCAGAGAATCTTACATTTTCTATCGATGAGTTTGGTGCTAGTGCAACAGCTGTTCTTATGGCTAGTGAGGATGCCGATACCGATACTAGTACTGGCGGCGGTGATGATGATGATGATGGTTTTGGTGACGATGATGATGGTTTTGGTGACGGGACACCTGAGTTTGGCACTCCTATAATCAACAACGACGGTGGAATCGTTGACATCCCTGTAACTAAACCTGGATTTAGATATACTGCTTTACCTTTTATATCTCTTGAAAGTAACACAGGTTTTGGTGGATTCGTTGAACCTATTTTGAATAGTCAGGGATATCTTACCCGAGTTAGAGTTATTAGAGGTGGTCAAGGTTACACTGGCAATTTAATTCCTGGTGGTATTATTTGCCAACTAGTTGGATTCTCTTTGCAGAATGTAGGTGGATTGTATACGAAAGCACCGACAGTTTATGTAAATGGTGATAGCTCTATTGCCAAAGCATCTCTCAGTTCAGAGGGATTTGTTGATAATATTGTTTTAATCAAGGGAGGTATGCAATATGTTGAGACTCCTGAGGTTATAATTACTGGAGGAGACGGGTTTGGTGCCCGTGCCAAAGCAGATCTTCAATGTGTTCCTGAAGATCGTTCCGAACTTATTCTGCAAGGTCTCGCCAAAGATCCTGCCAACTATGTGGATTGTCCCTAATGTCATCATCGAAAAGCAAACCAACAGAACCTACAACAACTTCTACAATCAGCAGATCTGGTCACATATGGCAGGTCTGCGATTCAGAAGACAAACCATATATGCTTATGATGCACCGAGCAGGGCATCACTTATGGTTACGCGATGATGGAGCTGTTTGCATCAAAGCAATTAAGTCTCCTTCGACAAATCAAAAGGGAGGGATGCTAGTTGTTCACTGTGAAGGTGATGCCGCAATTAAATTGGGAAATGATGCAATTATTGAAGTTGCAGGTAAAACAAAGGTAGAAGCTGATGGTGACATTGATATTCAGTGTTATAAGGACATCAATATCAGAGCAGAGGGCAATTTCAATATTAATGCTGGCAAAAACCTTACGCTTACTGCTGATCAAGCACTCGCCTTGAATAGTAAATCTAAAATTGTTAGATCAGCACCTAAGGAGACTAGTTTGGCTGATATGACAGACACTACAGTTACTGGTCCTCAAGAGGATAAGATCTTTGGTGAGAGAACCATCGCGATGACTGATCCTAGAGGTACGTTCTCTCTGCTTAGTTTAGGGCATATGGTCACTGTGATTAAAGGTGACCACGAGAAGGTTGTGGGTGGTCGAGAGTCTGAGAAGATCATTGGCATCCCACCTATCCCTCCTCTGCCTAGCATTCCTCCTGGTGCTCCTGCTAAGACCCTGATCATCGGTGCTTCTGGTGGTGCTGGTAGGGTAGAGAAGATTATGACGGGTAACGACATATGCTCTGTGGTCGTGGGCAATAAGATCACAAACGTTGTCGCTGGTAACAATGTGATGACAGCAGCGGCAGGATCTGCTACAATAGCTGCAGGTGTGAACGCCACCATCACTGCCACAGCTAATGTGACAATTGCTGGAGCGTCCATCTTCCTGAACTAACCCCTCTATACTCTGCTATAATAACGGAGTACTAACAAAGACCTATGCCTGACAACTCAGTCGTTGACAAGATCATCGTTGATGTGCAAACCCGTGCCATCCACCTTGTGTCAGATGAAGGTGAGTTTAAGACCCTTGATTGCTCTGATGATTACGAAGCGTTCCTGAGGTTGATGCAGATGTGCAAGAGCGAAGGCGAGGATTATATGGTCTACTGTGAACCTACAGATTTTCTCGAAGCTGTGGAAAATTGACTTCCAGTTACCAGAAAGTCGGAAAAAAAACTCCGACATTTTTTTGACCCATAGGGTTTTGTGATTTTATTCACACAGGGTGGTTGTAAAAACCGCCCACATACTGTACAATAAATACGTCTAGAACACTTCTCCGTAATAACTTCGTTATGGCACAACAAACAAACAAGCAAGACCAGTATGGTCTGTTTTCAGTTTTTCCAAAGTTCGTATATCGTGGACGACTTCAAACGCACGAGAAATGGAAGAACCTGATTGAGCCTGTTATTCAAGAACGTTGGAACGCTATTAAGTCTAATAGCAACGTTGATGACGGTCCTGCTTGCTGGGAGTGTGATTGCTACACCACTTTCTTCGATAATAGTCTACAAGACCATACTCAAGAAACAGAAATCGACATTCAAGGTCTTCTGCAAGATCTTTCAATCAATATTCAAGAATCTATCAAGCTTGCGGAGTTTTATCCTCACGCTTTTATGGTTTCGCAGCAGTGGTTCAATGCATATGGACCTGGGCAGAATCAAGAGTCCCATAACCATATTCCATCACATCTGTCTGGAATCTATTATATTAACTTTGATCCAAAGGTCCATAAGGGAACTAGTTTCCTAAATCCTGACCGTATGTACACGGAAGGACCTCGTTATGCGAAGCAATTCTTTGATCCTGATATGATGGGTTATGGTTGCTATAAAGAGGAAATGACACTTTCTATTGAAGAAGGTGACGTTGTTCTCTTCCCTTCTCAGCTTGATCATCTTGTTCATAGGCAACCTGGAATTGATAAGAATCCTGATGGTACAATTCGTATCACATTCTCTTTTAACGTTGATCTAGTTAGTGAACAGGAAGCAACTGAGCGTATGGGAGACCAGATGGCAAATGCTCCTCAGACTAATCCTGATGACAACAGCATTCCTCTAGAGGGAACTACCCAAGCTCCTCAGTCAGCAGCTGGTAAGGAAGAGTGGTCTTCTGACTGGTTCTGATGCCACGTACTAGATTGTCTAAAATTGATCTTGAGGCAAAGGTTTACAAACTCAAGACAGAGCTGTATGATGGTAAACATCAAGATAAAACAGGTCAATGGCACGATGGCGCACATCACGCTTTGAGTGAAGTATTGAAGCACTTGCAAGAGTACTCTCATTAATTAAAAGTCCCGAGTATGACTCTAAACTGCTCCTAGACTCTCAACTTCTAGATTGTCTAGCCCTATTCACGACGGGAATCCGTCACTAAGAGTAAAATTAAATGTCTATTACAATGTCCGAAATCATCCGTATGGATGAATTGGTACGCATCGTTGATGTGTTCGACCAAAAGGTAAAAGGTACAGATAGGGATTATTTTTCCAATTTCACTGTACTTGACCGTTGTCCTGAAAACCTCCCCCTAATGGAGGATGTTATCCGCGATTATGAAAGCGGAAACAATTATTTCGACAACGATATTGTTATTGTATTAGCACGAATTGGCGATCTTATGAGTTCGCCTTATTACAACCGTATTCTCGAATTGAAGTACGGAAATCATCGTGTCCATCTCGCTAATCGTGGCGGGTTTTCTTATGGTTCAGCTGATACTCTTTCTGGGTTTTATCGCCCTGGACAGAAGTTTGTATCTGTAACTAAAGGAAACAATCGTGTTTCTATGCTCTACGGAGTTACTCAAGATCTCGATGCCCGTATTGCGATTTCACTAAAATTCCATTCACGTGATCTCTCTGTGGAAGAGATGATTCGCGTCGAATCTAATGATCACAATGTTGATGCGAACTATCGCACCAATCAAACTGGTGATCACCGATTTAAGTCCGCATTTTATGCTCGCGACCCGAAAGCAGTTGCTCTATATGAGTTCTGCGCCAAGTTTAACATCGGTATCGCTGGAACACTTCCTGACGCTGCGTTCCACGCTCCTCGTCACACCTATATCGCTAATGCGGTAAAGGACGCTCAAGGACAAACGGAACGCTATTTAAAGGCGTTTACTGAGAACGATTGTTCTAAAGAAATTGGTGGTAGTTGTACTCTTGCTGGTGCAATGTTCCTAAAGTATTTCTCTAAGTACATCAACAAAGTTGATGAATTGAACAGCTGCGACTCTTTTGCAGGTTGCCTACGTTACTATTTCTGTGACTGGGGTGATAAGTCTCGTCCTATTTACGGTAAGAAAGCACGTAACGTTACTCAAGAGGATATTACTGGAGCAACTACTGATTATAAGAAGTGGGAACCTGCTGTTGCACGTTTCGTCTGTCTTTATAATGCATATGTAGATTCTACAGGTCTTGAATTTCCTGGGAATCAACAGACGGCAATTCCGTTCAACGGGTCTGACAACAGCTGTTGGGTTAAGTTCATTTCGTCTGCTAATTCACTGATTCGCCCTCAACTGCAAAACATTGCAGAACAAAGGTTCTTCTGATATAATATGGGGGCACTGCCCCCTTCTCAATCCTGAGTAGCTCAGTGGCAGAGCGGACGACTGTTAATCGTTTGGTCGCAGGTTCAAATCCTGCCTCAGGAGTTTATTATTTTAATTATGTCTTACAAACCTTATTCGCCAGAATGGCATCGATATCGGTACTTGAAAGAAGCGATATACAAGTATATCGATGACTATGTTGACAATGACACAATAATGACTGATATTCTAAATATTGTGTGTGAGCGTCAAGAGACTGCACACGCCGAATACCTCAAATTAGAGGATCTTGAGCTAAAACTAGATTTTAGAGACTAAATCTTATGCTTTCTACCGCCTATCGCCTTCGACTAGAAGGTATTTGTAAAAAGATCGCAAACAAGGAGGAAGTACAATTAGACGATATGATCTGGGCAGAAAAGCTTGCTAAATCTCACACACTTGCTAGGGATTGGTTAAAGCAAGCACGACGCCAAGCAGCACAAGACATTGAAGAAGGTAGTACCGACGATTTTCTGAATAGGATGGGTTTAGGAGACCCCGATCCATCCAATCATAAAACGGGGTTCAACAGTGCTGATGACATTAAAGATTGGTTTCAACGAGACAAACCTGATGATTGGAGGCAGCGAGATTGAGTAGTAAGATGATGTTCTTAGTTGCTAATGGCGACAACAAATGCATCACTCACGATGGATACATTCAACTCGGTAGTTTCTGCCATAGTGTAGATAAACATCTTGAGCTGTGTCCCGAACAAGAATGGCAAGTTACCTATTGGATGCCTGATCCATTCTATATGAGATATCCGAGACCAAACTATCAGCATACTATGAAGGCGAATGAAGGTTCTCCTAAAACTGATAATGCCACTGATAGTAGACAAAGAGACTTTCCAGATCAAGCTACAAACAGATTAGAAAGAACATTATGACAAATGTGATTGTCCCTATGAGAGTATTGGGCAGTGGTCTCGTGATCATTGCTTATTTTACTATCCTCCATATCAATACAACGTTCGGTGTCGCACTCAATTTCTTGGGTGACTGTGCTACACTCCCTTACTTTGTAATGACAAAATCTTGGGACATCGTTATTATGGTTACATTCCTCTTAGTTATTTCATTGTCCAAATTATTGTCGTAGAAAAACGATGTTCGATAGTCCAGAAGCACCTATTGAAGGTGAAGTTGATAAGTGGGGGTTTACGATTAAACCCGCTATCAGTGATACAGATTTAATTATTATGTGTTTGAAGAACGCTCCTTGTGGAGCTGACCGAAAGCAAGTTGACAGATTGGTCAAACATTATGAAAACGGAGAAGATTCAATTCTGAAGCTGTATCAACACCCTTGGTATGAACAAAATGGAAAGAGTTGAGATCACTCCTCAAACATATATTGATATGAATAAGGAGTTTGAGGAGGAAGATTATCCCTTCCGAATTACTGTCCCTACACAGGAAACGATTGATAAGTGGCAATCACAACCATCACCACCTTATCAGACACCCCCACCAATAGATATGGTTGCTGAAATGTGGGCAGAGCACAATAGAATAGAAGAAGAACGCAAACTGCAACTTGAGCTTGACTTATGAAAGATGCTGCTAAATTCGCACTCGAAATCCAACTAGATAACATATGCAAAATATTGGGTGGTGAAGCAACTCACTATATTTGCACTGATAAAAAGACCCAACATCAGAAAATTGTAATTACCTACGATCACAAGGAGAAGTAATGAACCGATTTTTGCTGTTTACCAAGGACTCCTGTGGTCCTTGTGGTTTAGTTAAAAAATATATCAAAGCTCTTCACGATGAAAGAGAGAGTCTGATTGAACAAATAGAGTTGGAAGACTTCAGTGATACTCCTATTCCAGAAGAAAATCTTGCTCTTGCTAAAAAATATGGCGTAACTGCTACTCCTGTTTTTCTAGTTATTTCTCCCTCAGGACTATTGCTGGAAAAACGAATTGGTGGTTTGCCAATTACTCAATCTGTTCGTAAACTTTGGGGTCAATATGGTACTAACTAAAACCGCAGTTATATACTCTAACAGTAGTCAAGAGTGTGATCGTATGGCACAACTTTTGAAGAAAATTGAAGGTGTTGAAGACTTTCATAGATATGAGCTAGGAAAAGACTTTGAAGATTATCAATTCAGAAATGAATTTGGAAATGAAGCAACTTATCCTCAATGTGCAATTGGTATGACGCACATTGGCGATATGAAGACTACACTTCGATATATGTCAGACAAAGGAATGTTCGTCTGATAAATACCAAGACAGGACCACCATCATAATAATTTTTAGGTAATGGCACTTACCAGACTAGAGAATCTAATTTCCAGTAAAACTGGGCGTTTTGTTTATGTTTCTCCTGATGACTTTAATGCGTCGGATGATGTGAACAACAGGGGCAACTCCCCAACTCGACCATTTAAGAGTATTCAGCGAGCTTTTCTCGAAGTTGCTAGATTTTCGTATAAATCGGGTCCTGATAACGATCGATTTGACGAATTTACAGTCGTGTTGTCTCCTGGAGACCACTATATTGACAACCGTCCTGGTGTTCTTTCTGTTAACGATATCGCAGATTTCACATCTAATGTGAACTTTGACTTAGGCAACTCCCAAAACGATCTCTACAAGTTTAACTCAACAACTGGTGGTGTTATTGTTCCTAGAGGTACCTCCTTGGTGGGTATGGACCTCAGGAAGACAAAGATTCGTCCTCTGTATGTGCCAAACCCAACAGATGTGTCGGTTCCAAAGACATCTATTTTTAATGTAACTGGTGGGTGTTACTTCTGGCAATTCTCTATCTTTGATGGTAAGCAGAAGGTATACTTTGATGCTTCTGGAAATAAAGCTGACCCAACTTTTTCTCACCACAAGATTACAAACTTTGAGTTTGCAGATGCTGAAGATCTGCAACTCTACTACGACAAAATTGGTGACGCATATGAAAATATGGTCGTCGATATTAACGTTGACGGTGCTATTCAAGAGACGGATCTTGAAAACCGTATTGTGGGTCCACTCTCTGACAAAAAGGTTATTGAGTCGATCACTCCACAGGCATTGGGTGGTAATGCAACTGAAATTAGAGTTAAAACGAAAGCACCTCACGGTTATTTCGTAGCTCAATTTGTTACCATCGATGATACTGGACTAACTAATGATCTGCACGGTTCATTCCTGATTACACGTCTGGATCCCGCAGATAACACTCTTTTCTACTATCGTGTCAACCAGTCAATTCCGACATTGATCTCTGGTCAGACATATACGACAGCTTCTCTTCCTCCTAACAGACTGAATGAGAACGCTGTTGTTCAGGCAGAGATTGATACTGTTGACTCTGCATCTCCTTATATCTTTAACCTGTCGATCCGTTCTACTTGGGGTCTGGCAGGTATGCACGCTGATGGATCCAAGGTTACTGGATTCAAGTCGATGGTGTGTGCTCAGTACACGGGCGTTTCGTTGCAGAAAGACGATCGTGCGTTTACTAAGTTCAACGAAGAAACTGCGCAGTTTGAATCTGCTTGGAACGGTGTTGCTGTTACTGACCCTGAAGAACTGGCAACTGGTTCGTTTGCTACCACTCCTTATCACACAGATGGTAGAGCATACTTTAAGAATGAGTGGAGAAACGCTCACGTTAGATTGTCGAATGATGCGTTCATTCAGGCTGTGTCCATCTTCGCGGTGGGTTTTGCAGATCACTTCCTGATTGAGTCTGGTGCTGACATTTCAATCACCAACTCTAACTCTAACTTCGGTAACACCGCTCTGGATGCTATCGGATTTAAGGGATTTGCTTTCTTCCAAGACAAGCACGGTTTCGTTACTGATATTGTTCCTCCACAAACAATTGATCTAGACGATACTACCCAACCTCCATACTACGGTATTGATATTCTTGGTTCTAAGGAACCAGCTGGTTCTACTCGTGTTTACCTTTCAGGCGAACCTGAGGAAATTGCTGATCCTGATAGCACACCAACTTACATTCTGCAGGATTATAAAGTTGGTTCTAAGCGTGAAGATAGAATTTATGCTAAGCTAGATCCTGATATTTCTGCTGGTGAATCTGGTCCTCAGGAAAGGTCAGCACAACTTACTCCATCTGGTTTCGACACCTTTACGGTGAGCAGTCTGGCAACTGCTACTCAGTCAGTGCAGAATGCTCTGGGTGAGACTATTGTATATCGTGCTACGATCTTCTCCTGCCCTGAAGCACACGGTCTGTATACAGGCACACCTGTTCGTTTAGTTCCAACACGGGTCAATCCTAATATTGGCAACGAACTAGTCAGACTACCTAAAGGTCTGGAAGCAAACACTGTTTATTATGTAATTGCTCCTGGTCGCCATACAGCGCCTGTACCGCCCGATCAGACTTTCCCTACAGAAGACCTCAACACATTCCTTCTGGCAGCATCTGAGGATGATGCAGCTGCGGGTAACGCAATTAATATCCCCGAGGCATTGAACGCTGGCGTTCAGATCTCGATGCAGCAGTACATCTTTGATGTCAACCCAACTCCATTTAAGTACAAGGTCGTCAATGCTGACCCTGCTACTAATGAATTTACTTTAGAATCTTCTCACGTTTTTGATAAAGGTTTTGCTACTAAAGCAGCAACTCCTGTTTTCTTCCGTGCTAAGCCTGGTTCGCAACTGCCTGGTGGTATTGATGCGAACAAGATGTATTATGCCATTTACGATAATACTGCTGGTAATACTAATAAGTTAAAGGTTGCATTGTCATCAGCACTTGCCATTCAAGGTGGTGGTGTTCCATATTCATTTACATCTAGTGGTACTGTTGGTGTTACCAATCAAGATGAAGTCTTTATCTTCTCTTGTAATACTAGACATCCTCTAAGATATGACCCCGAGATGACTGCATCTCCTGGTCGTAATGGTCTGTGGTATCTGAATGTACTAAACACAGCTCAGCAACCAAACCAAATCTATCAACGTGTTTCCACTCTTGCGGAGTATGTTAATGAAGAAGTCATCACAACTTCCAACACCTATATCAAGCGTGTCAACGATCGCCGTAGGGAAGATGACCGTATCTATAGACTCAGATACGTTGTACCAAAGGAAATTGACAACGTTAGAGAACCCTTGCTCGGTTATGTCCTTAAGGTCAGAACTGACGAGAATAGAAGACTAAGACCTCAGAAGATTGTTCTGGAAGCTGTTGATGCAACTACTGATATTCCCGTCTTCTTTGGTGATTCTCCGACTGTTGATCCTGCTAGTGGAGACAACCTCGCAATTGAAGCAGATTATAATTACGATCCCTATCTGACTGGCAACAGCAAGTCTTTGGTGTCTGATTGTGGTATCAAATTTACCATCGAATCTGCCAGACTAAAGAATATTAGTGGTACCGATCGCATTGAATTGACGGTCTTCGATCACACAATTAATACTAATATTGCTGCTGGTACAGCTTTAGCATCAGGTACAATTTTAACTGAGGTTAAACTCTCCAGTGTTACAGGTACTTTCACGCTAGGACTTGCAGTTGCTTGGTCTGGTTTCTCCGATAGCAGTGAGATTAGTGGCAACTTGCCTGTCGTTCATAAAGTTTATATTGAGGGTGGTATTACTCGTTTAGTCCTTCGTAGTGATTTCCCTCTACTGCCTACTCTGAAGTATAATGATAGTACCACTACTATTTTTGCTAGTGGTTCTGCAACTGGTATTCTCGCTGAGAAACCCAATGGTGGTCGTGACGACTTCAAAGATTACGAAGCTGATCTCGGCAAACAGTATGTTATCCGTAATGCCCCTGTTTACACGCTGACTCCTGGAGACTTTGTTCGTGATGAAGCTGACGGTAACCAGAAAGATTATAAGATTGTCAGTGTTACTGATGTTGAGGAAGTTGAAAACACTTACTATGTGTATCGCGTTAAGACTCTGCGCCGCAGAATCTATAACCAACAGGATGGTATTTACTACCTGACTTGTTTACGTGGTGACTTCTCGCCTTCAGTTTCTGAGTTTAATACATTCAAGTTCGGACATCCTACCGAAAGACTGTATCCTGAGCTATTTGCTGACGATCCTCTGTGGTTTGACCCTGATGGTGATGGATCGCAGATTAAAGATGCTCCTGCCAGTAATTCTGTTGCTGATAACTATGTCCACGGTCTCGTGGTTGCTGATGATAACAAGAACAGTGTCACTAAAGAAGCAATTGAATCTCTCCTTCTCAACGTAGAGAGAAATACGACTGTTACTCTTTCTGCAATGGATGGTAAGGCGGTTGCTTCTCGCGAAGATCGTCTAATCGGTGTTGAGGGTACTAGTAGTGCTGTTGCTGATAGACGAATCTATATGGAGCTGCGTCGTCCTTCACAGGCACGTTCTGGCAACCATACTTTTGAATACACTGGTTTCGGTCCTGGTAACTACTCCACTGCATTCCCCTCTAGACAGGAGTATGTGCTCTCTGACGATGAAGTCCTGTTCTCTCAGGCGAAGCGTCAAGACGGCGGTGTGGTCTTCTACTCTGGTCTGAACGCTAACGGTGACCTGTTCGTGGGTAACCAGCGTATCAACGCTATCTCTGGTGAAGAGACTAAGATTGATGACTCCGTGCTGCGAGTCGCTGGTGAGAACCAAGATGAAGAGTCCAACACTAACGATGTCACAGTTGACACTCTAACTGTCAACAACAAAGTTAAGTTTGACTTGATCAATGACTTCCAGATCTCTGCACCTGGTGGTACATTCTTCTCTACCCCTGTTACGATTGAGGTTGGTGATCAGTTTGCTGACAGCTCCGATGACCCTGGTTCTCTGACAATTAAGTCAGTTGCTAACACTGGTATTGCTGGTGTTGACCCTGCACTGGTTGAGACTGATATGGTCTTCAACCCTCCATTTAAACCAAACACTATTCAGTTCGCTGTTTGGGAACTTAACCCCAGAAACATTTCCTCTGGTCTTAATTATTCGATCAAGACATCGAAAGACAAGACAGTTCCTGCATCCGAAAGCTTTAAGCAAGAGGGTACAATTGAACTGCGTGGTACTGAAACTGTTGGTGAAGCACATAGAATTGCTAATGTCAACTATAACACCACGGTGGGTTGGATCTGGTGTCAGACTGATGGATTCCAGCAAGGTGAGACTCCCTCCTATGGATGGAGAGAGTGGGGTGTTATTGGTGCGGACGCACTAACCACGTACACCACTGGCACTGGTTCTACTTCGATTGCTACAGGCAACGATATGCGTCTGGGGGTCAACCTGAAGAATACTCGCGTTACCAACGGTAGCGTGATTCCTCTGCAGACTCTGGACGTTGAGGGTTCTGGTATCTTCCGCAACTCTCTATGGGCTGGTGGCGATAACCTTAACCCAACTGGTATCCACACCTTCCGTGCTTTCGATGATGATGGCAACGGCGTGGGTCGTGTCTCTATCAACACGGGTGATACAGCTGAAGTTGTTGGATCCATCGGTCTTTGGGTTGGTGGTGATATCATTGCCCGAGCTGGTGCTGTAGGCAGTGGAGAGAGCGAGGCAGTCGGTGGTGGTCAATCTAGTGGTAGCTTAACTATCGATGGCACATTCACTGCCCTCAGTGGTGGTCAACACGAGATGGTTGGTGATCTGACAGTCACTAAGGCACTCTATGTAAGAGGCGGTCTTAATAAGATGTACCAGATTGACTCTGGTTCTACTCTTAAGAGTGACATTGATCAGAGACAAGCAGATGATTCACTAAACTATGTGACATATGCTGGTCAAAACATTGTTGTTGGCGATGCAGTTTGGGGCAATGATCATTTTGACGATGCTTCTACTGCGAAGCTAGTTGTTAAGGCAGATGGTTCTGCTCGTATCGGTAATGCTAGCGGTGGTATCCAGATGGATGCCAATAGCAATGTGTCTATCGGTGAAGCAACTCCTAGCGCCACGGAGAAACTATGGGTCAATGGTTCTACTAAAATTGAGATCAGTGCTACTGAAGTCTTCACTATCTTTGATGACGGTGATCTTCGACTGAAGGTAACACCTACTGGTCAGGTTGACTTTGTTGGTGATGGTACTGCTAGTGTTCCTAATTCTAGAATTGGTTCTACTGGATCCCTAACTCTGGGAGATGACTTTACTGTCAAGAAAGCAGATATTTCCACAGACACAACATTCTATATTGATTCTGCAACTGGTAATACCGCTGTTGGTAACGACAGTGATAATACTGGTACACTTAGAGTTCATAGTAATGCAGCGTCATCAAATTCTACTTCTGGAGCTCTGATTGTTGATGGTGGTGCTGGTATCTTCGGTGACTTAAATGTCGGTGGAAATCAAATTGTCACTGGCAATATTGAACTTGAGGGCGGACAACTAGATGTAAATAGTGGTGGCTCTAATAACTTTAAAGTTAATACTGATGGTAGTATTGACATAAATCAAGTTACTGGTTACTTTACACCTACTGCTGGTCGTAAGTGGGAAGAAATTGATTCGGACATCACGGTAGTCAGTAACGTTAATTACTATGTTACTACATTTACTGGAACGCAAGTTGTGGTTACACTTCCTACATCACCTCAAAAAGGTGATCAGATTCGTTTCTTGGATGTTACTGATGCTTTGACTTACAATAAGCAAATTAAGATTACTACAGGATCTGGCAGCAGCAATCCTATTCAAGGAGATGCTGGTGGAGAATTAATTATTCAGACACCTGGCGCAGGTTTCGGTCTGCTTTATATCAACTCTGTTATTGGTTGGCGTATAATCGAACTCTAATGTCAAAAAATCTAGAAGAAATTCGCGGCTTCAAAAATGCCGCGATCGGTACAATTATGGCGTGGGGTGGAGGTAGTTCAGATCTTCCTCCTGGATGGTTGGCGTGTGATGGTGGTGCCAACGCCAATGATGATTATCCTTTACTTAAAGCTGTTATTGGATACACTTATGGTGGTTCTGATGCATCAGGTCAATTTCAAGTCCCTGATTTAAACAATGGTAAGATACCTTTCCATAAGGGATCTACTTACGTTGGCGATTCAAATAATAATAGCGGAAATGTGAGTTTGAATGCAGATTGGTCTATTAATGGTAGACCCAATAAAGTAATTCAATATAGTTCATCGACCTTAACTGGAAATGCTACTGGTCAGATGACAAGTTCTAATTCGATTTTTAGAAAACAAATTCATTATCAAAGTAGGATGATGAGTCTCGAAAACCTTCCTGGTCACGGGCATAATCCTAATATTAAAGCGTTAAATTCTCAGCATACTGGAAACCCTTCTGGTGAAAGTGGTAGTGATATTACATTTCAAACTGCTAGATCTATTATCAACAGACAGGGTGCTGGTGTTAAAATTGGTGGTCCTAATGATTTTGAAAATAATAGAATGACTAAACCACCCCAAGCTCACGGTCACGAGTCAATGCAGATTGTAATTGATAAGGGAAGTATGGCAATTAATTCGTACTCTGATACTTATAATTCTGATAATATGTCGGTTAATAATTATGATAGTATGGGTAATGCCGTTTTGGACTTTACTCAACCGCATCAAACAGCAGTTTATATGATTAAAGCTTACTAAATATCTTAGGGCATCACAACCAATGGCGAAAGTATATGCTAATATTAGAGGAGCTCAAGGTGTTGCACCTGGAGTGATTGTTCCTTTTTCAAAGGAATGTCAATCTGATGCAAACTTATTAGAACGTGTCCCTGGTGGATACTTACGTTGCGATGGCAAAGTTTATCAAGCTCAAGATTTTCCTGGTTTAGCTAGAGTTATTGGGGTTGGTCCATCAGGAGGATCTGGTGTTCCTGGATGTGCTTTTAATCCTGGAATAGATTCTTCAGTTTTGATTAACCCTACGTTTGATTCGGATGGCAACTTTACTGGAGGTAGTTTTGCAGTTCCTAATCTAGGTGCTAAAGTCTTAGTTCCTAACAGTTCAGCTGGGCAGGAATTTATGGGCAACAATGTTTCTGGCGGCATTTATGAAAGAGCTGGTATAGGATATGTTGCTAGCATAGCATCAGTGGTTACTACAACAATGAGCGGAACCATTGAAGATAGTGTTTATACAGCTAATATTTCTGGGCAACCAACTTTTGCCATTGAAAATAACGGGACATCGACAACAAATACAATTGATATTGGAAAAACTGCTGCTCACACTCACAATGACGTGTGGTATGAATCTGATATGAGAGATGAAGGTTTTGATAATGACCTTCAGGATAGTACTTCAATTGACATTGTGAAGTATCAAACTAGTACAACTACGGTCACTCATAGTGGTGCAAATATTACACATAATCATACAGTCACTGGCGGTTCTGTAGAGAACAACTTACAGTATACTAGAGCTGCGACTACCATTAATTATAACGGATCTAGTGCAACTGCTAACATCCAGGCAGATGCTAGAAAATCTTTAGATCATTTAACAACACCATACTTAATTTTAGAGTATATCATTAAAATCTGATGTCAAAGTATTACTCTCAAACACAAGCATCTTGGACTGGAGTTCAAGTAGGCACCATTTGTATGATGCCGAAAGATAGCAATGGAGATTATTTTGCTCCTGCAGGATGGCAAGAATGTAATGGCAGAGAATTAGATCCTAATGAGTTTTATGGATTGTATCAAATTATTGGTAATACCTATGGTGGCACTGCTAGTGGTACGATTTATGGACAACTTAGTGGAAAGTATAAAGTACCAGACCTGAGAGATAAAAAAGCTATTGGTACAGGTAGACTTAGACCAGAAGTTAGTTCATCTCCACAATTGGAAGCTCACTTAGGTGGTCCGAGTGGTTATGGTACGAATGTATGTGGAACGTATGGCGGTAAAAACGTTATGCGTATTTCTGATGTTGCCGCTAGAGTGCAAGTTATTGGCAACCCTAGCATTACTTTAAATAAAACATCGCCTACTATTGCCACCTCTTTGGTTGCAAACAGTATCTTGAAGGTGAATAGTGGACATACTTCTAATCACACGGCGCAAAACTATCCATCTCATAGTCACGACCCTACGGGAAAAGCAATTGTAACTAATACTGGAAGTGGTAATAGTAAAACTCTTGATAGAACCAGTCCTGGAAATGGTGAAACTGGGGTTAAAAGTAATTCCAACGTTGCGCACACTTCAAATTTTCAAGATCTAGCTGCAGCTACTGCAGGTAATAGAGCTTTTACATCACAACCTCACGCGCATTGGATAGCTTTTAGCGGTACTATATGGGCTACTACTTCTTATCATAGAAGTTTTGGCGATTCGATCGGAGCCAATGCTGGTAACGCTCACTTGGGCACAGCTTGGGAAGCACAACGAGGCGGTATTGATGCGTGGAGAGCTGCATTCCTTAACGGAGATATTAACAACATAGGTCAATGCCAAGAAAACACTGGAGATTGCATTCTTGAAGCTAAAGCTGGTGGTGGATCTGTAGGACTTACTACTGGTTCGCAACAGGCAAATGCTGATAATGTATCATTTACTTTAGGTGTCAGTGTTGGTTTGAATGCTGACCCTACGATTACTCCTTCCTATCAAGAAACAGCTTATATGATTTTCTTGGGCGTAAGTGCTGCAGCATATGTTGCACCTGCACCACCAGCTGATACTGGAGATAACGTTCCTGGTGATTTTGGACCTCTAGATGAAACAGTTGCCACTGCATCTGGAACTGTTGCAACATCTTTCCAGATTACAGATTGTGATGGTGTTTATAGTTTTACCGTCCTTGTCAAGAAGACTAGTGGAGCTGATGTTGGTGCCACACCAATTAATGTGCAGGGCACAGGTACCAATACTAAGAGTGGATATATTGTTGGTGATACTGTATCGATGGTACTTGAAGGTCCTGCATTAGGTGGGACAGCTGCTAATTATACGATTGAAATTTATGATGGTACTAACTTAGTTAAAACAGGAACTGCCAGCGTAACATATGCTGTTGCTCCAGTAGTTACGATATCGGCACTACCTTCTCTTGTCGAACCTGGAAGCGCCACAAGCATTACTTATGCTGCTCCTGGTGCAACATCTCTTGTCGGATCTAACTTTGGTGCTACTGTCCCGACAGGTGAAACAATTTCTATTATTCCAACTGCTGATATAACATATTCAGTTACTGTTAGTAATGCATATGGTCAGACAACAGCAACTATTCCCGTTACACTTAATATTGGTGCAGCACCAACGATCGCTCTTACAGCGACACCACAGACAATTGATTATAATGGATTTACACGTGTTCAATACGCTTCTCCAGATTCTGATACATTTGTTGGCAGTGACATTCCTGGAGTCAATGATCCTAAAGAAGCTTTTGCTGACGTTCAACTTACGGCAGACACTTCGTACTACGTTACGTTGAGTAATGCGAATGGATCTACTACAGAGAATATAACTGTTACGGTCAATCCTCTTGCTCAACCAGTAGTAACGATGACATCTGATATTAATTCTATTAATATAGGTGCTGATCCTGGCGCACAAATTGAACTTACGATTAGTGGAGCTGATAGTGTTACGTACTCTTCCGTTCCTGCAAATACAATATGGAATTCTTTGACATCTCTGGGTGGAACTACCATCAGTATATCGCCAGATGTTAGTACACAATTTATTATTGCTGCTACAAATGCTGCTGGTACTACTACGGAAAATGTTACTATATCCGTAACTCAACTACCTACAGTTGTCCTATCTGCTGTACCAGCTGTCCTTGAGATTGGCACTGGAGCAACAAATCCTGTTTCCACGTCTACTTTGACTTGGACATCTACAGATGCTACTACTGTTGTAAGTTCTAGTTTCGGTGCATCTACTGTTAGTGGTACTACTACTGTTTCTCCGACAGAGACTACACTCTATGATATCGATGTGTCTGGTCCTGCAGGAGTTGCTGATGCTGAAGTAACAGTGACCGTGAATTGCACCACTGGTACGGGTACAAGTGCTGCAGGTTATGGTGACACATTCTTTGGTTATCTCAAGTATAATGATGGTACCCTTAACGCATTTAACGCTGGTCAGAATCGATACTTTGTTCAGACTACCAATTCTTCATATGCAAATACTACAGCTGTAGGTACATTTACATACGGTCAGATTGGTACGCAAATTCTCGGTAGTTATCAGGTTATTCTTGATAGAAGACCTGATGCTGTTGCCTTTGATGGTTGGATGAACAACTTCATCAATAATTTCGGTACCACATACAATAACTTGACAGATCTGAACACTGCGATCTATAATGATGCTAATGGTATCGGAGTTGGTACCAGCAATGAAATTGCTCTCAGGGCAACCTATGGTGGTCTTGAGGGTAACTACACAGAATGCGGACTTAAAATCGTTTAATTAATGGACATTACACCTATTCGTCCTCTAGAGCTGATGCTCGATGAGAACTTGACTAAATCAAACTTTGATGATTTTATTGGTGTTTGGGATAGTTTTATGCCCAAATCCGAGTGTCAGAAATATATTGATTGGTTTGATGATCTAGAATCTCACGCTAGTGTTATCGGATCCTCAATGGATAACGGTGATATTGCTGACGGTAGATTTCAGTTTCCTCAAGGGAAGCAGGGTAGATATGATAAACAAACCCTGATTACTCATCAAAATCTTGAGTTGCAGCAATGCACTAATCAATATTTGGCATCAACTGTTGAACATTACATTGGTGAGTTTCCACAGCTTGCAGGCGAATCACTGATTAGTAGTTGCATCAAGTTGCAAAAAACAGAGGAAGGTGGTGGATATCACGTCTGGCATTATGAGGCTATGGGTCTTAACCATTCTTCTCGGTGTTTAGTGTGGGCGATATATTTGAATGATGATTATGAAGCTGGTGAGACTGAGTTTTTGATGCAAAAACGTCGGGTTAAACCTCCTGCAGGAACTGTTGTAGTTTGGCCAGCTGGTTTTACGCATCCCCACAGAGGAAATACAGTATTAAAAGGCAATAAATATATCTTGACTGGTTGGTACTATCACAACGCATAAAATGGCAAGAGATTTTGGAAAAGCAGCATTAGTTATTAACAATATTCAGAAGGTGATTGGTACGTACCACGCTCCTTTTGGAACTACTCTCTTCTTTGATATTGGCGAAGAATATAATACATTAGTGGCACCTCTTTTGGTTGGCATTTGGGATGTTCCTGGTGTTGATCAATTTGAGATGATGTACTATTGGTTATCTTCAGATGATGGGGACGGAATTATCTCACCATCTTTTTATATCACAGAGAACACAGAGTGTTCTGGAGAGATTCCTAGTAACTATAATAAAACGCCTCTGAATGGTGGTCCTAGTACGGCAGAAGCAGATAAGATTTACAATGCTCTTAGGACTAGACTAGAAGAACTTACGGCAGAGCATATTGCAGCTGAGGCGGCAGTTGTAGAAGAACAATTTGATGCTCACAGATACCTTACCGAAGGTGTTCCTGAGAATATGAAAACATTGAAGCACGCGAGACACACTCGTCTACTTGATTGTGATTGGACCCAGATGGCTGATTCTCCTCTTACTGATGAGAAAAAAGCTGAATGGGCAGCATATCGTACATTACTTAGAGATCTTCCTGCTGCTCAAACAGATGATCCCTACGATCCTGAAAACTTTACTGGTTGGCCTACTAAACCCTCTTAATTATGTTTTATCGTTATGAACTTTTGAATTCCGTCCAAGTCGGGCATATATTAAATCTTTGTGATGCTGGTACCTGGGAGGATGGTAAAGAATCTGGCAGTAGCGATAAACGAGTAAAGAATAATTTCCAAATAGACAAACAGTCTGCATATGCGTGCTGGAGTATATTGGAAGGTTCTATGGATAATTGTGATGTTGTACGCGACTCAATGCTGAGCTGTGCTTATACGTTACCACATTTTTGTAAGTATGGTGTAGGATGCCATTATGATTGGCATACCGATCACGCACATATGGGTTCTAATCAAGATTTACGATCTGATGTTAGTACCACAGTTTTTTTAAATGAAGACTATGAAGGTGGGGAATTGGAGATTAAACTTGGCACTGAACTGATTAGTGTTAAGTTACCAGCAGGGTGGGCATTTAGTTACCCTACTGGAATACCACATAGAGTTAAACCTGTAACTGCTGGTGAAAGGAAAGTAGCAGTGCTTTGGGCTCAGTCTAGACTCAAAGATCCTATGGATCGTCTGGCATTTGCAAGAATGCAAGAATGTATTACTAATACAGAATACAGTCCAGATTCTCCTGAATGGGAAATGGTTAGAATCATAGACGAACAGAAAATGCATTTACTACGAACTAAAGGCGATCTGAGATCATAAATAACTTTCAGGGAAAGTACTGTATTCAATTCGTGCAATGAGCAATAGAATTATTGCGAGAATTTCTAAGGAAAATCAAGCCAGCGCTGTCATCGAAAGAGCGAAACAGCGTTTTACATCACTTCAGAACACCGAAGATCTGAGTCGTCTTAAGACTTTATTCTTAGATTTCGACGTAAAAGACGATAACTTTGTACAAATATTAAAGGGAGATGAATTCCCTGAGGTTATTGGAGCTGTTTGGGATAGAGAAATTTACCTAACGGGGGTAGAAACTGATGATTCACAGACATATGGATTAGAAGAAGTTGATGTGCAAGGTGGTTCTTTTGATAGAAGAGCAATTGCAGAGTCTTTATCAACTGACAACGAAGACATTGATGCGCTAGCACGTCAAATTAAACCTAGCGATTACGGCAACGTTATTCCTTATAACGTTGGTTCTGGTACTCAGTATTCAATCGCTGCTACTGTTGTTAATACTACTAGTGGTCCTAAGTTATACATCAACGGATCACAAGCTCCTGACCTGACATATGTTTTTCCTGGACACGAATTAGTTATTGATGTTTCTGATAACTCTAACTTTGGTTATACTTTAGCTTTCTCTGAGACTCCTGATGGTACTCATAATGGCGGTACTAACTATGTGGTTGGTGTCTCCAGAACTGCTACTCCTGGTACCACTGGTGCTGAAGTAACACTAACTGTTTCGCAGACAACTCCGCAGCAGCTTTATCTTTATGCTAACGAAACCTCAAGAGTTGGTTTGCGTGGCGGTGGATTCTTAAATGCTACCGATCATTGTAAAGTCGCAATCTTTAGTAAGTGGTATCTTGCACGTATCACTCAGCAACAAAATTCACTGAATTATGGTCTGTACTCTTACACCGAGCACGGTGAGGGTGTTGACTGTTATGTTATTGATACTGGTATTCGTGGTGCATCACGTCCTACTAACGTTACTGGTGCTAACTTGCACCCTGAACTATTCCACCCTGATTATGCTGATGACTACAATACTGCTATTAATCAGGCTGAATATCGTGTCTATGAAGTTCCTGGATACAATTCAGGATACACTGTAAATGGTGAGGCAAACTCTAACGAAGATGACAATGGTCACGGTAGTCAATGTGCCATTCTAATTGGTGGTCTGGAGCACGGTGTTGCACGTAAGACTAGATTCTATGCACTGAAATGTCAGAACAGCGCTGGTAGTGGTCTATTGTCCACATATGTGTTTGCTCTACTAGCAATCATCAATCATAACGATCCTGCTCATCCTAACTATAAAGGAAGTACTAGACCAGCTATTATCAATGCTTCTCTGGGTGTTGGTACTATTCCGTCTGAAGTCTATCGTTACGTTCCTCAGAACGAACCTGGATTCGATAGTGGTTCATATGAAGCAGACACTGCTATGGACGACTATGAAAATCTTTGTGTAGAAAACGGAATCGTATTCGTTCGCTCTGCTGGTAACGGTTACGGTTATAACTTTAAGTACGGTGGATTCCAAGCTAAGTTTAATCCTGGTCCTCGTACTGCTGGTCCTCAGGACTACAGATATAATATGGAGGGTATTAGCGACAAGATTTCTGTCGGTGCTACGGCATATAATAATACATTCTCAGGATTCTCAAACTATGGTACTGGTGTTACCACCAGTGGTCCTGGAGAATCAATTTACTGCCCTCAGTATTATTGGAACACCAACAGTTCTTACAGCTCTGTTGGTTCCATTTATTATGCTTATATTCGTGGTACTTCATTCTCTGGTCCTCTGACTGCTGGCGTTATCGCGCAGTATTTGGGCAAGAAAGGATATGAGAACAGAGCAACATATGAAGGCAAATCTGTTCCTAAACTTGCTAAAGAGTGGATTCGTAGAGAAATTGATTGGGATTACGAGAGAACGCAATCCGCTGTTGGTGAAGAATATGGTGGTGGTAGTGTAAACGTTTATCCTACTAATGACATCGATGAGATTACTCTCGATGGCATCAATACTTACATTGCTGTTGGTGCTGGCACCAATGAAATGTCTATCACATTGGGTAGTGAATTCTCTAGATTCGATGCTACTGTTGGTGATAAGATGCAGTTCCGTATCCCTGAGGCAGTTCCCTCAGTGGATATCATCACTGACGTTTGGGTTAGTAGTGATGGATCACCGACAGCAGCATATTATCAAGCTGGCGGATTGTTGAATCTTGTCACTGATAACGATCCTGCTCCTGGTCTTGCTGGTGTATTCCCTTCTGGTGGTACTACTGGTTATGTTTCTACCTTGTCTATCCAGAATCAAGGTTCTGGTTATACTATTGTCCCATCTGTTGCATTTACTGGTGGTGGCGGTACTGGTGCAACTGCAACCGCAGACATCACACTGACTGGTGGTAATATTACAAGCATCAACGTTGATCAAAGTGGTGCTGGATATACCGAAGCTCCTACTGTTGATATCGCTGGTGATGGTACTGGCGCAACTGCAACAGCTGTTATCTCTCTAACTGGTGGTGGTATTGATTCTGTTACGGTTACTAATGGTGGTTCTGGTTATAATCCTCTAAACCTTCCTGCAGTTACATTTACTGGTGGTGGTGGATCTGGTGCTACTGCTGTAGCTGTCATTACTGATGGTATCGTTAGTGCGGTTAATATTTCTAATCCTGGATCAGGATATTCTGAGGCACCTACTGTTGGCATTGCAATCTCTGCTGCAGCTAATCAAGGTAACACTATCCACGCTCCTGATAGTTCTTTCGTGTCTGGCGGTGGTTCTACTACCTCTTCGTCACTGAATCAGACTACAAGATTGCTAACGGTTATTGCAGATAACCTGCCTCAACCTGCATTGTATGGAGCTTTCCCAAATAGCAATAACTCCAATACTATTACAGGTCAGTCTTACAACCATACCTGGGTTTATCGTGGTGGTAGAAATATTTCCGATGAATCTCCTACATCTACTTTAGCTCAACCTTCTATTGGTATGGCGCTGAATGGTGTACAACTGCGTCATCTTTCGCACGGTTTGAATGTTGATTTGCCTGATGGTACTGGTTGTCCTGATGGATATACCTTCAACAAAATTTTCAACTCTACTGCATTTGGCGCTGATAATGGTAGCGGTGTTGTAGATGGTTCTGGTATGTATCACTACATTACAGGTAATTTCTTAGTTAATACTTGGAAAGGTTCTTCTACAACCTATACTGTAACCATTAATGATCCTGGTGGTGGTAACAAGTACTACCTTAACAATGGTCTGACACCTAATATCATTCTCACTGAAGGTAATACTTATTACTTTGATCAGAGTGATGTAAGTAACGCTGGTTATCCTTTCAGAATCTCTGAAACTCAGGATGGTGTGCATACTCAAGGCGGTGTTGCATACGAGATTGGATATCGTTATCAAGGTACACCTGGTGACGGTGTATCTGGTACAGGTTTATATCTTCAAGTTCAACCTGACACCCCTAATCTCTACTACTACTGCTCATTGTATTCTGGATACGGCAATGCTGCATCTGTGACTACAACTACAAACACTGCAGCTCTTCCTTCGCATACAACTGCAGATATTATTAATGCAACTCATCACTCTCCTGTGATTGGTTATGCATACGATGGTTATCCAATCTACGGTCCTATTGGTTATTCAAGTCCTGGTTCACCCACCACACTTTCAAGAATGCAAAGTTCTTGGGGTGTTAAGGGAGAGCGTGATGGGACACAATATAGTGGATCTACGTACACCTGGGGTGTTACTGCTGATGATAGCTTAGACTTTGATTTTACTGGAGAAGCAATTGGTAGTGATATTGCAATCGCTGCTAACATTGGCGACAACCTTGTGTTCAACGTCAATGCTTCTTATACTACTGGTGGTGGCGGTGGTAGTACACCTGCAACTTATAACTTAGTTGTTACTGCAAGTGGTTTTAGTGATTACACTGTCTCTGGTTCTGATAGAACTGGCAACGTTAGTGGATCTGATCCTAGTCTGACATTCTATGAAGGTGATACTATTAACTTCACGGTGTCTGCATCTGGTCACCCATTCTATCTAAAAACTGCAGCTGGTACTGGTACTGGCAATCAAATCTCTGGTGTTAGTAATCAAGGTACTCAGTCTGGTACTGTCGCTTGGACTCCAGGTATTGGTTCTGCTGGTACTTACTATTATCAGTGTGAGTATCACGGCGGTATGGTCGGTACTATCACTATCCAGTCTGCTGGTGGTGGCGGTGGAACTACAATTACTCATCCTTTCTGGATTCAGAAAGTTCCTGCACCTTATAACCCTGCACAAGTTGTTGCTGGTGTTGTTAACAATGGTAGCTACAATGCTACGTTGTTGTGGAGTACTACAACTACAGCCCCTGGAACTTATTATTACGTCTGCGAAAATCATCAGGCAATGACAGGTACGATTACTCTGACTGAACCAGTTGGTTATGCTCCGTCTACTACGGCATATCCGATGGGTTCATTTGTGGAAGACTATCAGTACCTTGGTGGTGGCAACTTAGATCGTTGCAATGGTCGCTACTGTGTCACTCCTGAATTCCCTGGCGGCACATATGCATACTTCACTACATTCGATGCTTCTGCTAATCCTGCATTCCCATATATTCTAGGAGATAGGTACTACGGCGAACCAGTCACTGAAGCTGACACTGCACCGCAAAACCCAATCTTTGAGCAACCTGCATCTTCTGTGTGTACGATTGGTACACAAATTGGTGTAGTTGATACTATTAATGTAACTGATCAAGGTGTTGGTTATACTTACGCTAACATCACATTTAGTGGTGGCGGCGGTGTTGGTACAGTAGCATCTCCTAATATCTCAGTGCTAGATGGTTATGTTTCTGGTCTTAACTTGATTGAACAGGGTTCTGGATACACAACTTCTCCTACTGTTACTATCAATCCTCCAAACGTTAGTGGTGGTGTGCAAGCAACATCTGTTGCACAGATTGCTATTACTGCAGGTAACCCAAATAGTATTGATAAGCAATCCTTTAACCAGAACTTTAACTGGAGAGGTGGTACTAACTATGCATCTGCCAGCTTGGTAGAGATGAAGCCTTTACGCAGTGTAAATGCTTTCGGTATTACTACTACTGGTACATTCCTGTACCACTATTCCTTCGAGAATGGTCCTACTCCTGGTTGGACATACAATACAGTTACTAATGGTAACCTCGTGGGTGAAGACTCTTATGGTGGTTATCCAAGTGCTGCTAACGTTTATGGTTATAACTCAAGCAAACTGTTGAGTGCATACGGCACCGTTGCTGTTTCTGGTTCTAACTATCTGTCTCAATCTTACTACGATCTAGGATATCGTACTGTTAACTATATTATTACCACTGATACTAAGTCAGCATCAGCTCCTTACTACAATCAAGGTAGTCTTAATAACTATGTACTCCGTGGTGATACGTACACCGTTAACGTTGAAGCTCCACAACTGGACTTCACTAGAGGTAACACTTACATCTTTGATCTAAGTGATTCTTCTAATGATAATCACCCGATGTACTTCTCCACCACTGATGATGGTATTCATAATGGTGGTGTTCGTTATAGCGATGGTGTTACTTACAGATTGGATGGTGCTGCAGTTGATGCTGTTACTTTCAGCAATAGCTTCAATAGTGCTACTACTCGTACGGTTACAATCGTTGTTCCTCAAAACTCTCCTGCATTGCTGTATTATGTCTGTGTGAATCATCCACGTATGGGTAATCAATCTGTCGTGAACAGCAATGTTCAGGGTGATTACAAGCGTCATACTAACGGTCACTCCAAGATTCTTGGTATGACATTTGACGGTTATCCAATCTATGGTCCTTACGGTTATTCTGATCGTGATGACAATAGCAGTGCGGTTATTCGTATGAAGCCTGCATATCTGCCGAAACTAGAGAATAGAGTTCCTGATATGTTTGGATCACGTCCAGACAAAACAACCTATCCTATTGGATCTTTTAACGAAGACTTTGAATTCCAAGGCGGTAGCGAAGAAGATAATATTACTGACATTACTTACAATGTTCAAGCTGCAGCTGCTACTGTTAGTGGTAGTGGTGGTCGCTATTATATCTCTGGTGGAACATTAAGTGGTTCTGCTGAGAAACCATCATTTAACTTTAAGAAAGGTAGAAAGTATACCTTTAACCTTTCTGATAGTTCAAATACCAGCCATATGATGCTGCTATCAACTAATGGTGATGCTCAAGCACAAGGTTGGCACGTTGCAGGATCGTCTCCTGGTGATGTTAACGCTGTTTATACAATCGGTGTTGTGTACAAGTTGGAAGATGTTGTAGTAACATATTCTGAATATGTCGCAGGATTTGACACTGCTACTTTGAGAAGCATTGAGTATACTCCTGCATCAAATGCTCCCCACGTGTTGTACTACTTCTGCTACAATCACTCTAATATGGGTGAGCGTATTATCATCGGTGACGTTGATAGCAGAAATGGTCGCTACTGTGTGACACCTGACTATCCGAATGGAACCTATGCTTACTTCATCACTGAAGATCAGAATGGAGCTCCTGCATATCCTTACATAATGGGTGACTACTTCTACTCAGATCCTGTCTATCCTGGTGGTAATGCTGTAGAAGGATCCTCCTATGTCTATGACATTGGTGGTGTGCAATTCAACGTGCTTCAGAGATACTGGCAAACCATTACTGATGTTGATACTGCTAACAGCAGAATTACAATTGAACCTGATGCTGCTCAGTTTACTGGTGTTCAGTCTGAAACTGGTGGCAATCTGATCAAGATTGCTAATTTGAACGGTACTCATCAACGTGCTGATGGTATCCAACGCTGGATGGATGAAAATCCTGTTGGCAACAAACTATATTTCCAGACTGAAGCTCAAGAAGATGCTGGAAATGGTGAAGGTGATGAGATCGTTTACCTTCCTACAGATAAGGGTGTTGATGGCGGTTATGTTCGCGGTCTGTTCTCTCCTTATATCAACCTGTTGACCACGTGGTACACACCTGCAGGTGCTTTGGGTACATTTAACATCGGTGATGTTATCAACCTTCAGCTTGGTGTTTCTTTCTTAAGAACATATGCTGCAGAGACAATTCTCGATAGAGATTATTCACTGACTGGTGATTCTATTGTTGGTACTGGTCTTGCATTCGATACCGAAACTGGTGTCTTGAGTGGTACGTTGATCAACAACACAACCCTTGACTTGACACTGACTGTAGAAGAAAATATTTCTGGTCAGACTCAAGAGTATACTATTCAGCTTACTAACACTACTGTTACAGTACAGAATGTTGCGCTGAAGACTGGTGGTGCTTCGAGAACAATTGATTACTTGACTGTCACTAAGAAAGACGGACAACCTAATGATGATCTTATCTGGGAAGAGAATAAGTGGTATTCACGTCCTCTGAGCTATAAGTCATTCAGTGTTCTTGCATATCAAACTGGTTATGAAAATACTCAATTTGATTATCTTCCTCAGTGGCAAATTTGGGGAGATAAAGGTGCAGGTTTCATATGGCATAACATTAACGAGTATTCTACTGGTCCTGTTGCTGCTGGTCAATCTTGTCAGATTGAAGAAGGCGATTGGTTCGAGAATAATTTGGCAGCGAGAGATCAATTCTACTCTTACAATGAGACTTTTGAAGATGTCACAGGACACGAAATTGCAATCTCTTTCCTCATTGTTAACAAATGGTGGAATTATGATCAAGATTTCTTCCGCCTCAAGATGCGTTATCGCTTGACATTCAATCTAGTTGCTACTGGTAATGACTATGCTACTGTCATTAACGAGTCTGGTTCTACTGTGTTTGAAGTACCCAAAGGTGCTACGTATCGCTTTGATATTAGCGATGCTTCCTGGGTTGGTAAGAACCTAGAACTGAGAGAATCTGCTACTGGTAGTGCATACATTGGCACTAACGTTAGACGTTACGGTACTCCTGGCACACCAGGTGCTTGGGTCGATCTTATCGTTGATGAAGCTCAAGCTGGTTCTGTCTTCTACTTCGGTCAGGCAGGTGGTACTACATTTGCTACACAGCACCTTGATTTCACCAGCGTATTCAATGCATTGCTTTCCAATACGTTACAGCTTGGTCTTACTAATATCCCTGCAGTTCCTGCACAACCTCTGCTGACAATGGAATCTGGCGCTACATCAATCACTTCGAGTTCTTACTCTGTTGTGACTGAGTATGGTGCTTTAACACACTTCCCTAACACGTTACCGTATCAGTCTAGTAACAAATCCCCTAAGGATGGTCGTTACCCAGTGAATCTTGTTTGTACTGACCAAAACATCGAGTTCAACTGGTACAGAAAGCTTTATAGTTATGATACTTCTACTGGCGTTAAGTCCTATAACTGGGACACTGTTGCTAACACCAGTTCTACTTATGTTCCTCTCAAGTCACCACATTATAGATCCAGGAGAGATTACGGTAACAATACTACTGCATATCATTCTTCTTGTGTTCTCGATGGTGCTAGCATCTACGAAGCGAACTACGTTTCATTCGATGAAGACTTCCCACTTCGTGTGAACTATGGTGGTCCTCAGATTGAAATTCCTGTTCAATCTTCTTCACAACTACAGCCTCCGTTGGCAAACGATGGTACTGTGCTTCGTGTTACTGACCTTCCTTGTAAGGGCATCCCAAGTGGTGTAAATGACCCGTATGCTTATCAAGTTGTGGTTGGTAATGGCGATGCATTATCTTCTGTGTCGAACGAAATCAGTGCTATTGCTAACCCACCTGAAATGGGTATGTGGTGGTATGAGTATGCTAATGGTTGGACTGGTACCGTTTCTAATGGTTATCTGCGTCACGATCAAGGCTTCGTTGATACTACTCTGACTTGTGGCGATTACTTTGGTAACGTCTTAGTTCGCTCTTTCGTTATTGACGTGGGTCCTGCACCTTTGAGTGCACTGCCTTACATTGACATCAACACCTTGCAAGTACAAGATTACTACAAAGGTGCACAGAATCTGACTGTGAGTAACAACCAGTCACAAGATGTGACGGTCTCTTACACAATCGATGCTGGTCAGTTTACCTGGAGATTGCGTCTGATCAATGAGTTCCCTTATATGGAAAACGTTGATAGTGGTACTAGAACTGTTTACACTACAAATAATCCTGCCCACGCTAACGCTCCTACGATTGTTAATACTGGCGACTTCTCTACTTATAGTGGTCAATTGGCCGCGGCAACTGGAGTACTTCGCGAGTGTCCTTTCCGTGGTGACACTAACGTCAACCTTCCTGTTGACTTCTCTGTTAAGAATGACATTCAACCTGCTATCTTCCCTGCACGTGGTACTCAAAAGGTCTACACATTGTGGGTGGAGCTGGTTGAGTCTCCATTCGATTTGGTTGACTTGATTAACCTTGTGGCAGTTGCTGATCCTTGCCAGGACCACACTTATGATTTTGCATACACCTCTAACGGTGCTTGCATTACACCATCTAATGATTACTTCTGTAACTTCATTAAACCCCTCCGCGACCGTGGTCACGGTGAACAACCGATCATCGGTATGGAAGGTGTTGCACAAATTAAGGTAACTGATGGAATTGCACCTAGAGCATTGGACTTCCAGATCCCTGCTCCGTGGCCAGTTCTGTTCTCTTACCTAGGCGATTGTAACCCCACTTGCGCATAAATTAAAGTATAGCAAACAAGCAAAATGGCATTAATTTACCCACCAGCGTTGGGAAGCATTCCGTCACCATCTTCCCTAACTCCCACATTGAACGCTACAACGTTCTTTGGGGAAGCTGGAGTTGGTACTCACGACTCGACAGACTGGCAAGTCGCCACATCGGATACCTTCTCATCAGCATCATTAGTTTACAATCAGAATGATACTGTCAACTTAAATAGTCTGACAATTCCAGCTGCTACGTTAGTATCTGACACGTTCTATTATGTTCGTGTTAGACATCGCGATGATGCATCTGAGATTTCTAACTGGTCACAGGTAGCAGAATTTAACACGGGTCTTCCAATTGAAACACCTGTTGTTACTATCTCTTCTCCAACCCCATTGATTCCTGTTATTACATCATCTGCATTTGTTGGTGGTAATACTCACACTAGAACTGATTGGCAGATCGCTAGCGATCTTCTCTTTACTACTATAGTTGAGGAGCTGATCGATTCACCCTCAAGTCTGACGCAATATACTCCACAAACTCTTTCATATAATAATCTATATTATGTGAGAATAAGATATAAGGATAACCTGGGTACGTACTCAAGTTATAGTAGTCCAGTATCATTCTATACTGACACTCAGATTAATGTTAACCCTAAGATTAATCGTCCTGCTATTCTTTCTCCTGTAGCTGATGCTTCTAATGTAATCATTACACCTACAATTACATCCAGTGGATTTACTGGTAGTAATGGTGCTACTCACGTATCAAGTACCTGGGAAGTTGCATTTTCTCCTACATTTGGTAGCAGCTCAGGCAGTGCACCTGGAGCATCTGGTGCACCATCACCACAGATTGATAATACTAGTGGTCTTGTACATAGAGCACAGAATGACATTAACAATAAGACAAGTCTCACTCTTTCTTTAGGTATCCTAGAAGAAGCTAAGACATACTTTGTACGTGTTCGTTACGAGTATGTTGACTTGCAGGCACAGTATTGGTATTCTGAATGGTCAGAACCTGTACAGTTTAATACTGTTGCTGTTCCTGGAGAAATACAGTGTCCGTTTGTTAGTAGTGTTATCGAATCTACTATCTACGATAGACTAGACGTGGTTACATCACCATTTGTTGCTACACAATCAACGACACAATCACACATTAATAGTGACTGGCAAGTTGCAACTGATGCAGCTTTCGCCAATCTAGTGATCGTTGCAACAGAAGATAATACAAACAAAACTACATTCCCAATTCCTCTTGACTCTATTCGTCCTTCCACTAACTATTACGTTAGGGTTCGTTATTATAATAGCAGCATCTACTCTGCTTATTCAGCAGGGTATGTATTCCAGTCGCCTTCAACCGCAACTGGTACGCTGCAAGACTTCACAAGAGTCCAGACAGACACACTAGATGATCTTTCGGTGTCAACCAATAAGATCATTAACCTAAGTGTAACGACACCAAAACTTGCAGATGATGCTGTCACTGCAGCTAAAATTGCTCAGGGTGGTATTATTACAGATAACCTCCAAAATGGAGCTGTAACTGAACCTAAATTGAATCAAACCCCTGGATCTCAAGCAGTTACTGCAGCTACAATGCGTGACAGTGCTGTAGAGACATCTAAACTTGATAATGGCGCTGTAACATCACCTAAGATTGATATCAGTGGTGCTGTTGATCCTGCAGCACCCACAGTGGGTCAAGTATTCTATAATACTGCTCAAAGTACATTCAAGACTTATAACGGTGCAAACTGGAAAGAGTCTGGTGATGCTGGTGATTATTACATCATTCGCAAACCTCAACCAGGTGATACAAACTTAACAATTGTATATGCTGGTAGACAAACAAACGTTTTTTATGCCGAATATTCATCTAATTTGAATACACACCAGTTCTTCGCACCAAGCGGTCTGGAATTCAATATAGATAGTAGTGGGCATCTTGTCGTCACAGTAAGATAAATGGCAGAATTTTTCATCGACGTTGGTAAGATTAAACTTACTTGGCAAGGCAACTGGTCATCTTCCACAGACTATGTGGTTGATGATCTAGTATGGTATGACGACGGAAGTACCGTTAGTACTTACATTTGCGTTGCTGCACATACAAATCAAGGACCATCAGTCACTGGTACAGTAAACACTGGTTACTGGAATCTATTTGCTGGTGGTGGTCTCGCTGGTGGTTTGCAACCTGGTGGTACCACATCTAATCAGGTTCAGTATCGATCTGGTTTAGCACTGGGTGCTGAAGCTGGATTTACATTTGATCCTGCTACTGATCTTCTCTCAGTTCCTTCGATTGCAGTGACTGGTAGTGCTGCAGGATCTCCTGCATATGATCTGGATGTTACGGGAACGTTCCGTGCTAGTAGTATCTGGGAAGGTGCTAATCAGCTCACATATAATATTAGTGGACCTCAAATCACTAGTGGCACTATTGATAACGCAAGATTGCCTGCTACTATCACTGCCACTACTATAGCTTCTAGTACAGGATTTTCTGTTAAAACTAGTGGTTTGATGTTTGATTCAACCAATGATCGTGTTGGTGTTGGTACATCTGTGCCTGCTGTACGATTGGACGTTAAATCAATTGCAACTGCAACTGCAGATGATGTAGTCGCTCGCTTTAGATCTGATCATACCAATGCATTTGGTACGTTCATTGAGGTGATGCCAAACACATCACAGGCACAAAAATCTGGTGTTCATTTACATAAAAACTCACTAAGAAATGAACCAGTTTCCTTGGTTAATGACGGTGGTGTCTTTACTTTATCTAATGCAGATACTAGTGCTCCTACGGTCAATATGGATCTGGGTGGTACTAACAAGTTTATGCTGACCTCTGCTTTATTGCAAGTCAATACTCCAATTAGAATTAATGGTTGCTTTGATGAAGCTGTAAGTAATGTTACTATCGCTTCTGGAGTAGTCGATCTTGATGCAACAACTGCTTCTGTGTTTACTATTACACGGACAGAGATCATCAGTTCTATGACTGTTACTCTACCTGAAAACTCTCGTGCTGTCTCTATTACATTGGTAATGACATCTAACGGTAGTTACAGTGTAGCTTGGCCAACCAATACTAAATGGGCAAGTGGTACAATTCCTACGATGTCCACAACTTCAGGTAGAATTGATGTTGTTACTCTATCTACTACTAACAATGGTCTTTCTTGGCTTGGTTTTGTTGGAGGATTAGATTTCCAATGAGTCCTCCGATTGGTTTTTCAAAAGGTGTTATTTTTGCAGCAGGATCTGGTGGTGGTGGAGCTAATTTGGGTCCACTTTCTTGGAATTATGCTAATAATGCGGCACTTCCTCAACAATCAACTGGATCTATAGTATCTTTTGTTATAGCAGAGAATGTTGATGTATATCGTTTAGATGGCAATCTCTTACCTGGATTGTCATTAGGGACAAATGGAGCTTATGAGTTAGTTCTTTCTGGAACTACCTCAGCATTTGGATATGCAGGAAACCAGGTGAATGAGGGTAATAATTATACTTTAAGAGCTTCAGATTTTGGGTCAACATTTAGTTTCACTATTACTATTGATGGTGAAACTAGAGACTTCACTCAAAGACAGATTGGTTCTACTCTAATTGCTAAACAATTTGAATCGTATGGCACACCTAATGCAAGTTGGAGTGGATTAACATCGCAGCAGCAAGATGCAACTCAGACCATAACTGCATCCACTGGTGGATGTAATTCTGGATCACAATTACTATCTAATGGTGGTGTATCTGAAGTTACTGTAAATTCTAACAATGGTTCTTATGGCGACCCTTGTCAAGGCACGTACAAACGTTGTTTTGTCTACTATACAATCTAATAGCCCATAAATAAACTAAGAGAACAAGTATCCTTGAGTTAGATGGCTCTCACAATCGATGTTGGCAAGATTAAAATTAAGTGGAGAGGTACTTACGCTGGTGCCACCGCTTATGAGATAGATGATGCCGTTAGTTATTATGACGGTGCTACTACCTCTGCATATATTTGTGTCACGGACACTACTGGAAACGTACCATCTACAAACAATGCGGTTGATTCGCACTGGGAATACTTAGCACGTGGTACTGAGTCTGCTTCAGGTGGTGATGCAGATGGTCAAGTACAATATAAATCTGGCACTGGGTTTGGTGGAGAAACAGGATTCAGTTATGATGCTGCGACTGATACACTTACAGCACCCAATGCCACTATTACAGGTAATCTCACTGTCAGTGGAACAACTACAACAGTTGATACCACTAACACAACAATTGCAGACAACACAATTGTTCTGAACAGTGGTGAGACTGGAGCTGGTGTTACTCACGCTGATGGTGTTGCTGGTGTCGAAGTTGAGCGAGGCACGTCACTAAACTCTAAAGTAGTATGGGATGAAAGTGCTGATTACTTCACTCATTTGGTTGGATCAAATCCTGCTAGAGTTCACGTCGCATCTTATTCTGAAACTGTCGTTCTAGATTCAATTGGCACAGGCAATGTTTCTATTGACCTGTCTCAGTCTGCTATCCATACAGTTAGTCTTACTGAGGATATTACCACTTTCCAGGTTACTGGAGAGCAAGCAGGTGCATCTACCAGCTTTGTTCTTGTGTTGACACAAGATAGTACTGGCGGTAGAACTGTTGATCTAAGTACATTTGTTGGCAGAACTGTTAAATGGGCAGGTGCAGTGGTTCCTACTGTTTCATCTAACCCTAACGCGACTGACATTTTCCTCTTTACCACATTTAACGGCGGTACTGTTTACTACGGGTTCACATCTGGTCAGGAGTTCTGATAAATGCCTTTATTCGCAGCTAAAGGGATGATGTCGTCTGGTGGCGGCGGAAATTTCTATACCCTTGTAGAAGCAAAGCGCGACACACACGATAATTCCAGTTATAGACAACCATCTGGAATGTATGATGTCGCCACCTCATCATCTGGTGAGGTGTACACTGTTAATGGAGAAAGAAATACTCTTACTGGTTTATACAACACTGTAGTTGCCAAGATTGGTGCTATTGGTGCTGTTTCTTGGCAGTATACATTTTCATCTGCCAATAATGTATATCCCTGTGCTTTAGCTTGTAACACAACAGACAATAGTATCTTTGTCTGTTTTATGGTGACCACAAATGAGAACGGTGTCAATAACTATAACTTAAAGCGTTTTAATTATTCCAACGTTGGGTGGAATGACTCCACCAATGATGCGACCTATCATATTATGAAGATCAGCTCTGCTGGTAACAGAGTATGGGAGAACATCTGGAATTCATCTAACTCTGCAACATATCCTGCATCAATCAATAATCTCAACGTATCAAATAATTTTGAACACGCTAATGTGTTTGAGAATAGAAATGATACTAGCAGTGAGATGTGTACTGCCAAGATGGGTGCACCTGATCTTAAGATTACTAAGGTAAGATCATATCGTGGTACTGGATTTGAATCAAGCGAACCTCGTCATCCTCAACAGGATACGATGCACGACTCTCAGAGTAACTTTGTTAATCCTACAACTGATAACCTAGTTAATCTTGGATATGCATTTGGTGGTGAAGAAAGCTATGAAGCATTCTCACTTGACGGTCCTGCATTTGGTGGGCGTCCACAATCAACATCAAACATTGCAATTGATATTGCCAATGAGAAATTTTATATCCTAGTAGCAGGTAATGCTACCACTACAGATCTATCAAAGTCTCGTAGTACATTGCAAGCACTTCAGATTCCCTTCAATGGGGTAGCTGTGCAAGCGAAAGAATTAGTGTATCCTGGTGGGTGGGATCAGAATGCAAAGATCACCCTTGATAAAGATGGTAAGTTGTTGATTCCTTGGACTGGAACTAACAAAGAAGAATTATATAAGAACCAAACTGCTTCTAATTATCTCGGACTATTTGATACTGGTACTACCACTGATAACATTAACACTGGCAACACTGGCGCATTTATGCGTGTTGACTGGGATAATGATGACTTTGATTTTACTTGGTATGCTAAGGATGGTACTGCACCAGTCAAAGTTTGTAAGGTTGAACCAGAGCCTACATCAGAAGGTACAGTTTACGAATATGTTTCCACTGGTGGTCTAACTCCAGCACCAAACGTTATTCTTGGTAGATATACCGCTAGTAGAGATAATCAACCACAGTCTACTCGTGTACAGATAGGTCGTCACTCTAACCTTATTCAGCTGAATAAGAAGAACATTGGCACCAATGCAATTGATTGGGTAAGAACATTCTTTGCAGTTCCTAATTCTAGCATTAGGGATATGAACAACTACTTTAACAATGGTAGTACTAATGATAGAGGCACTGCATTCACTGCAGATATCCACTTTGCTGATAGTAAGGTTTTTGCAAATGGTATCTATTACGTAGGAAACGTAGTTTTATCAAACCACGGTCCTTCAGGAAGTACATATACTAACAAACTTAGTTACTTTGGATTTGTTGCAAAAATCAAATTTGATGGAACTATTGATTACATCAGAGAAGTTAGAGGGCTGAAAGATGTAGTCTCAAGTCCAACTGAGAAACCTAAGTATGAGTACGAACCACTAACTGATGGTGGTGTGTTGTTGGATAGCATTAACTTTGATGCGTTCAACAATATGATTCTCACTGCTCGTACGTTCAGTGATAGAATGATAGGTACAGTTGGTAACTACATTGATAATGTAATCCTCAAGCTGCCTCACAATGGTGACCTGATTGGTCCTATCCTTGTCGAAGATGCGGAGCATAATGTAACTAGAAGATTCTCATATACTCCTGCTAGTACTGTTAGATGTTGGGAAGAAACAAAGTATGATACTACCATCACTAATGCTACTAACCTTGAAACATATAAGCTGCTAAGATGTTGTGCTCTGTGGAATACACACGCAAGCAATGCAACTAACCCCACAAGTCTTGGCAACGTAAGTACACAAGGAAATTACAATGCTTGGATGGCATCTGGTGCTAGATTAGTGACATTGGATAATGGTACATATGCTGGTAGATTCTTATGGCAGGGACCAACAACTAACCTGCAGATTGATAGCACTTCCAATAGACAATGGGATCGTGCTGATCGTAGAAGCTCTTCTAACATCTTCTTACAAACATATGAAGAGACTACAGAGACTAGTGCAATTGAAGTACAGAAGTCTTGTGGTGCATATGTTTATGTTGACCAGACAGTTAACACTGACAATGCAAAGACAGACTTCGATGTTTCTAGTTACGCCAAGTCTAATGCTGCTGGTGTTCTAGGTGATATACAAGAGATATCTAAGCAAGAGAATTTCAATGCAATGGTATCTGTATCTCAGTATTGGGATGGTAACACTGGACTGCGCAAGCAATTGCTAACTCGTCACACTCCTACTGGTGGTGTTGAGTCTCGTATCTATGACACGGGCTTTAACACTTACCCTAAAGATGTATGTGTGGATGAAGTTGGTAACATCTATACAGTTGGTTGGACTGCTGATACAACTAACAGCAACAACTTTGGGTGTGGTTATATCACTTGTTACAATAAGGATATGACATTCCAGTGGGATTATCAGTATGTCAATTCTGATGCTACCACACTCGACACAGCAACAGAGAACTTCCAGATTCACGCTTGTGCTGTCACTTTAGATACATCTAATACTGCAGTATTGTTTATTGGTGGTCATTACTCACGAACCTCTAGTGGTACTAATACACAGTATGGAGCTATAGCTTCTATTCCTCTCAGTATTACTGGTTCAGGTGGTGCTACTGTTGTTGGTATGGGTAACAGCAGTGGAACTATTCTACTGGGTGGTGCTCAATCAGGTAACGCTGTTGATGGTGTGTTTGGCATCGATGTTACTCAAGTCAATAGTACTGATGGCAACCGCTTGTATGTTGGTTACGCAGGTAAGACTTACGACAGTACAGGTACAACCACACGTGGTATGTACGGTGTAACTAAATGGAATGGAATTACTCCTGTTACAACTGCTAGTGAGAACTGGGCATACATTGTTGGTGATGATCTAAGACTCTCGACATTTGCATTCAGCAAGGGTGTTGATGATTATGATAAACAGCTCAATGATTTCGGTCTTAAGTTTGCTGTTGGTGGTGATGAAACTCAAGCAGGTGACACCAATGCTGTTGTGATTGTTGGTAATATTAGAAGACGCGCTGGTGGTTCTAAGTCACATAATGATGGTCCTCACAGCTCAACATCGTTTGTTATTAACAATGGTAATGGTGCTGACATCGTTAAAGACTTGCGCTTTGGATTTGTGGAAACTCCTGGAATCCAGCAATTGGATGATAACAGTGGTTCACGTGATGACAAGAGAGATAGTGAGTCTACTATCCAGACTGATGCTGTTAGCACGTTCTACACTAGAGGTTCGTATCAAGATAGATTGTTTGCAGCATTGTCTGTCACCAATCAGTTCTCTCAGCTTGACTCATATGTGTTGGAGTTAACTACTGCATCACTGCCTGAGCGTACTAATGGATACAGAAGAACACCTGATGCTGCTAACATCACACGAGCAGGTAAGATCAGTACGTCTGGTATCACTCAACCAGGTGGTATTGCTGTACTTGGACCACAATATGGTACATTGATGGTTGCATCAACCTGTGCTAACTCTGGTACTCCCAATGATCGTCAGATCTTGACTGCTAAGTTGCCCTTGGATATGTCTAATAAAGATAGTGCATACACCGAGGTTGGTTCGCAGTTTGTATATTGGGATGCAACTGACTTCTCACTCACAATCACAGGTAAAGCTCTGTTTTCTATCGAACTGGATCAACTTGGCACAGCATCATACTATGATGGGACTAGATTCTACTGGGGTAGCACCAGTGCAAATGGATCGTGGTCAACGTATGCTGGTAACACCGTAGCTAATGTGGATAACGAAGGAACATTCACGGTTCGCACAAAAGACTTGCAACAATACAAGCAGTCGTGATATAATGTGTGCGTTGCTAAAAAAGTAAATGGGCGCACATTCTATTCCTCAACCAACCGAAGATATGATGCAATGTCGTGAGATTTCTCTCACGTTGGAGGAGCGGGGTCATCTTAAAGAGATGATCCGAACCTATCGTACTATGTTCTCTGAACAGATGGTTGCATTGAAGTTTAGTGAATCTACTGATATGCAAAAGCGTGAGGTGTTTCGTACAGTTCAACTACGATACAGCGATTCCATCCTAAACAAATTAATTAGTGCCGATTCGTGAACTGTCCACCCCTGCCACTGGCGGGGGTTTTTTGTTGTATACTATGATCATTCGCAATTGACCTGTGACACAAGGCACCCTCCCTCCTCGCCACACACTCAGCGTCAAGGATGCTGCTGCTCTTGAACCCTTCTACCGTGCTCAGCGTGCTCACAAACCTGCACAGACGTGGAGACAGCTCCGTAAGCGTGGTGCTGTACCAAAACCACAAGAGGATCCCTCACTCAAGTTTTTGTGTGATGCATTCAATTCTGCCTACGATGCTGAGCTAGACTACGGCAAGGTGACCAGTTCAGAAGGTGGCACAGACACCGATGACTGACCACCCATCAGCTGTATAATACAAAGGTAATCGAGGGACAACGCAATGACCACTGACTTCGCTACATACTGCGCAGCACAAGATGCTCGCAACACCAACCAACTCAACGTCACTAAGTATGGTTTGATGTTGTGCGATGCACTGCAACAGTCTCATCAGCGTTCACATCCTAATGGTCAGAACTATTCTTATGCGTTGATCTCTTCTGGTCGTAAGTATCACAAAGTGATGCAGTGCGTCAATGGTCAAACTGAATCAGTGCACGCATTCATTGACAAGAAGACAGGTGAAGTATACAAGCCAGCATCATACAAAGCACCTGCTAAGGGTGTGCGCTTTAATCTCTTAATCATCACCGAGCGTGAGTGGTTGTTTGAGAATTGTGACTGGGCAGGTGGTTACCTGTATCGTTGACATTCAAACTATTTTCTATTAAACTATCCCTTGATCCAATGATTGCACGTATTGTGACCAAAACCATCCTTGAGCGTGACGGTTTCCGCTTTGTCTCGTGTGGCACACTAGAGAATGGTGAGCCTGACTATCGTCTGCAAGAGAAGAGAGAATATAGTAACCATTGGCACGATGTATACTATTTTGACAATCAGATGCAATGTCTACTTGCAATGGAAGATGCAGAGTATCCTAAATGGTTGACAGGTAAGAGCTGTTATGTCAAAGATACTATCACTGCACCTATTCACAGCTGATGTTTGAGATTGGAGACTGGTTAGATGTCCCCCACTGTAACATCAGTGGTATGGTATGGTTTGTGGATGATGATTACATCACCGTCACCATCAAATGTGAGCTCCAAGATGAATTTGCACGCTGTCCCTATAACATTACGTGTGTAGTCGTACCACGTTATAAATGGAAGGAATGCGTGGTACATCCCGAAAAAAAGATCACTTCACTTACACAATTGCACAAGGTCTATGTTGGTACCTCAGAAGAACGAACTCTTGCATCTTAAGATACAAGCTGTAATGCGTGAGCACAACTTTGAAGACTCTGAACTCAAGTATCTTGGTATACAAGAGCAAGAGAATGGCACCCCTAATCATTATTATATGATTGCTGGTGAGCATCGTGTGAGTGTAGATCAGATTGAAGACTTCGAGCAGGTCTCGTGAGACCCCTCTATAATCCCCTACAACACCCCTAGAACCTATGACTAGTCCCCTTGCACCAATTGCCCTTGTTTGTGCCCTTTGCAGTCCTGTTGAAAACACCGTTTTAAATGTCCTACAAGAAGATGGCGTCACAGATAAAAATGCAGCTGCTGTTATTCTTGGTAACATTAAACAAGAATCACAATTCAACCCGCTAGCGTGTGAGGGTTACTTTCCTACGCTAGCAGTATCCTATATGGACTGCTATAAGAACACGAGCGGAGGATTTGGTCTTCTTCAGTGGACATCTGCGGGACGTATCAAGGGTCTTGGTACATTCTGTAGCAATTATGGGTGTGATCCCAGCACTGTTGAAGGACAAATGCGCTACCTAGTCAATGAATATGACTATACGTTAGTGCGTTCCGTGTTCAACACACCAGGACTTCCGCTCCAACAGTATCAAGACGCATCTTTTTCGTGGATTCGTTGGGGTACGACAGGTCAGAGGTGGTCCTATACAAACAATTACATCACTAAAATCAATGAAGTGGAGCGTACAGTGGAGACAACCGAAGAAAAAAAGTGGATTTACCGCTCGCCAATCAGTGGTATTATATGATCTTGAGTCTGTTGAGCACCTTATGGAGAACCTTGCTAAGGATCCCACTATAACGTGCATCGATGTCCTACCAGTGTTCAGTTAAAGAGCTGGCACAGAGCCCCTGTCACTTCGTGATGGGGGCATTATAATAGGTACATACGCAAGAAACCCACTGATGCGCAAATCTTGGTTGCTATCAACCTTCATCTGCGGTCTCGGTCTGCTCTATGTCACCGCACTGCCAGCAGATGCGCAAGGTGAGATGGTTCAGACTATTGTGGAGATTGTGCATTCCTTCCCCAAAGCTAAAGACGGAGAACTCTACTGATGATCGGTTCCTACTATCAGATCAATGCTGTCACTCCTGAAGAGGGTGAAGTGTGCTACGAGACGCTTGACCAGCAGTTGGCACGTAGCATACATTCCGAATTGCTCTGCCGTCAGCTGGATAAGGACGGTACTCATAGTGTCACAGTCCGTATGGTCTGATCCACTCCACACGCTATAATAAGTACATCAGCAAGGCACCCAATGGCAGTCACCCAAGTCAAGCACACACACTACCACATCTTCATCACCAACGAAGACAGCACTGTGAGCGAACTGTTCCGCAAGTGTGGCAAGTGCACCACTGTCAAGGGTCGTGAGCGTCAACTGGAGCGTGTTGTGAGCGAGATGATCGAAGGCATTCGCGACGTGCGTGGATGGAGGCGTCTCACTGTCCAGGCTATGACACCTGTCGAAGTGTCCCAACACGGGCTGCGCTGACCCGCTGACCCGCTATAATAAGTACATACCAAACAACCCCACTCAAATGCAAATCTCCAACAACGTCTGCACAGTTGATTTCTTCCCTGAGGCATTCATCGCTGAAGGTGATGACGTGATCGTCAAGCGTTTCCAGAAGCGTGTCACCTGGAATGCTAACGGTCTCAAGTCCTACAGCACAGTGACATCACTCACAGCACGTAACGAGTGGGAGACACGCATCGCTAACGGTGCTACAGTTAATGGATACAATATGTCTCAGATGCCTCGCTCTGAGTACACTCCAATGGCAGTGGGTTGATGGAATATACTATCACACTAACTAAGGTCCAGATGGAAATCCTCGCTGATGCAGTTGAGGATTATGCAGTGTTAGCTGATGAGGACACTGCTGATGAGTGTGGAGAGATGTTAGACATTATAGAAGCTTCTATGTTATAATGTCATTGACTTATTATTGTTATGCGTCAACCAGTCCTTCTTTCCTCCAATGAAATTAAAGTCCTCACAGATGCCCTCCAGTTCCTCTCAAAGTCCCAACAAAAAACCATCGAGCGTAGTCATCACACCAAGTGTGGAGACCTCTACCTCTACCTTGGACACGAACTCGGACGAATCAGTAACACCGAAGGATAAATATCGTGAGCACCTGATGGGTTCACTGGATGACATACTGTTGGAGTACATTACAAACGATACAGAGTTTACTCCATACGACTTCGTGTCGGATCTCAGGACAAGATTGTACAGTTTACAGGATTACTTTCAGGATCACTTAAATCGCACCAATGCTATCTTAGCTTATCTTGATGGCGAGCAATCAATACACTTATTTGACAAGAGGAGATCATAAATGACTGATGAATGTAAGGAAGATAAACGTAGACGTGCATTGGGTTTGTTTATTGAATCAGTATACAAACCAGATTCTGCACTTCGTCAATGTGCACACAACCAAGTGTGTTATAACGAGTTACTAGAATATAGAGATGAGGTGCTAGCTTATCTCTATAGTAAATATGATACGGATTTCTAACCGTATCCACCAGCACCATACTGATCAATGATATGATCAGCAGGACGGATATAATGACCCATACTTGGGTCTTCTGTTCTATCATCAATGCGAGGAATTCTATTCCCCCACGTTGTTGCAATGTATTTTGTACCACCGATTGGGGGATTTCCTCTATGCATATGTGTGTAACCAGCTGGAAATACTACAGTCTTTCCCTTCTCTGGTTTCACACGTACACCTTGATAAAGAAACTCTGTCTCTCCACCATTATGTACATCATTAAGGTATGAAGTAATGACAAACTCACGTTCCATTACTACAAATCCATTGTTATCATAGTGCCAACGATGAAATCCACCACCAGCATATGTCTTCTGAATCTTAACTGCACTCATCCAGAAATCATTCAATCCAAGCTGTGTAAACTCATTTAGATATTGATTCTTCATTAGTTTACCCCATCCTTTCAGTATACTATTACGTAACCGTGGATTGCAATCTTCAGTCATCCAATACTGGATATCTTTACGGATGAAGGTATCATTATCTCGATGGATATCACCAAGCTCCTGACCTGCTTCAATGCGATCAGTGTAGTCACAAATCATATCACACACTTGTGGTGGTATATGATTAGGATACTCTCTAATTAATGTATCGTGCTCAGTACGATGTTCTATTACTTCTCTAGCGTAATCCGCCATCAAAAATAAACTCCTTTGCTTCCGCAAAACTATCGAAGATAATGATTGTACCATCATCTAGCTTCACTGTAAAGCCTTCTTCCATTTCTGTTATCAAATGAGCAAACATCTGATCTTCAAGATCATCCAGGTCAACCTCTTGGCAATTTCGACAACTCATAGTAGAATACGTTCAATTACATCTATTTAACTAGGCAATGATTGATGTCACGCAAAACGAAGACGGAAGCTTCAACATCGACTGGGATGAAACAGACCCGAAAGAAAGCATCCTCAACACCTACACCAAAGAAGACTTTAAAGCCCTCATCAAAAACTACCTCGAACAAAACCAAACCAGCACCCAAGGTAAAAACACAGCAGTCCTTAAACCAAAACCTATCAACCCTAACATCACCACAGCAACAGAAAAAGACAAAGAAGAGTTCTGGTACAACTCGGAAAGCGAAGGTAAAGAAACTAGAGTTTAAACCTACTAGATCACGGGAACTTAAACTATTCCCTCATCCTACCTTCCCTTATAGAGTTGAACTTAAGTCTGAAAAACGTATAGCTTGGTTTCAATGTGAAGAACACGCTATTAAGTTCCTAACCTTACATCACCCTAAACCTTTCACCCATTACAAATACTATGTCTTCCCAACAACTGAAAGCTGAACTACAAATTATCCTAGATGCATACATCTGTGATCCTCTATCAACATCAACTGAAATGTATGATGATATCAATGAGTGCATCACTAGATCTATTAACGCAATGGATAATAACATCAAAAAGGCGAAGGTCGTACAGTCTCTCATCTTAGGTCAACGCCCTACTGATCTAGACAACACTGTGACACAAGAACAAGTGACACAATCTAAGAATATCCCTACTAGATACTAGTTGACACTCACCCCCATCTCCTGTATAATGACACCATCAACCTATAAGGCAATGACTCACGAAGAAATGCTCGCTGTTGCACACTACCGTGAAACGTTAAACAATAGACTAACTGTTGATGATGCACTAGAAGAACTAGCATACATCGTACAAGGTGGACAAGATGCTGAAGAGTTTCAAGAGTCTATTAAAATCATTGCTCAAGTGTTAGATCAATACAAATGATACTAACAGCTTATACACTACTCTTCGCTTACTGTAGATGGGGTAAACTATCCACTAATGACATACGTATCATTAAAACTACTACATTCAAACAACTATTCGTCTCACCTTACATACAAACCAAATACTCTAACATTAACCAATCATTAGAACAATATACTGTAGTGCTCCGCACAGCAGCTCCCTAGTCACCACCTAGTGTCTCCACAGTTACTATACAGTGCCTGTGGAAAAGGTTGTGGAAAAACCTGTGGAAAACTAAATGGTTAAATAAACATACCTAGTGTGTTCTATTCTTCGTATACTATGAGTTATCTACGGTTAGCTGCGGGACTGTTGGGGTCTTAGCACGCAATCTACCGAAAGTCAAGAAACTCAGAAAGTTCAAAATCCCAAAAAGTCAAAAAACTCAAAAAGATAAGAAATTAAGAAAGTTCAAAAAGTTAAAATCTTACTTTTTAAACTTTAACCACACTACACGTATACTGTACCTATAGTATGGTATAATACTACTATAACTAAGACTACTATGACTACTAAGTACGAAGAACTACCTAGTTCAGCTATTGAATATATGGAACTAGACTATGATAGTTCTGTTGTTAAACTAGTATACAAAAGCAATACTAGTAAGCAATATGGATATAAATGTGAAGACTTAGATGAATTTCAGTCAGCTTTTATGCAACTCTGTGGTAAACTAGAAGCTGAACAAGATAGAGATGAAGAAGATAACATTTTAGAAACAGAAGAAGATACAATCCAAAGAGAAGATGTATCAATTGGTAAGTTTATTAATCAAAGAGTTAGTATGACTAATCTAAAACTAGATTACATTCTAGAGCTCACTGATGATATGACTGAGAAGGGTTGGGACGGTTTCACAGGTAGCACAATGCCACCTGATGCTGTTGTGGTCGGTGACTAGACCGTCACAGTGCTCCACATTACATCAGAAACCTGTGGAAAACTATTTGATGTGACAGTTTCTAAGCTGTCCACTAGGGGTTGCAAGACCCCTTTTTTTATGCCATAGTGTATACATCAAATGAATTCGTATCATTTTGAACTACACTCTCAAGCAACTTCAAGACCGAGTATCATCGATGATCAAAGAACAGGGAGAGGATGCAGAATGTGCAGCGTGGATTTATACCAAGGAAGATATACACGTAAAGGATGAAGATGGTGAGGTTGATTATGATCAACAGGTAGAAAATCCTGCACTGATTGCACGTATCTTTGATGATGTAGGCAACGTTGATTACATCTATCAAGTGATTCAAGAGGCAGTGGATGAAGCAACAGAGGAGCAATTTATGTCATATCAGCAGGAATTAGTGGAGACTAAGTAACACAAACTGATTCAGCCGCCCGTGGACAGTTGACCTAGTGTCCACTATCGCTTGCAAAGCACCCTGATCGGTGCCATACTAATCTCAAGTCAAACAACTCCGACACCAAATGCGTAAGATCGAATCCCAAATGCTCGCCGCCATCCAAGCAAACAAGTGCTGGAAGTCTGCTAACACCGAGGTTTTCACTAACGACAACAATGCTTCACTAGTTTATCTTCACGGCAATCACATTGCAACCGTGACTGATAACAATGTTCGCATCTTTGATGGCGGTTGGCAGTCTAACACCACCAAGTCTCGTTTGAATGTTATCATCAATGAGTTCTGTGATGCACTCACTGATGGTGTCTTTCAGAAAGACTTTCAGTGGTTCATTCGTGACAACAACGAAGTGAAACCTTTCGAGTCTGGTTATCTCTTCGCTTGATCACATTATGATGGGGACTAAATATCCCCATCACACATTCACTCTAATGACTATCACTAGAGACAGTCTGATTAAGGAGCTTGTTGTACATCGAATGAAAGAAGTACCAGGCGAACCTTACATCGACACCCTCCACACTATGTACAAAGATCTAGACTCAAAAGATCTATCTTACATTGTCTCACGTTACAACGCCGAATTCAGCGCTGCTGTGACAGTTGACGAAGTGTCAACCCTTTTCCCCTAAACGCCCCAAAATCTGCCATACTGTCTGTATGACAAACGAAACCTACGAAATCAACTGCCCTGCACTAGGGGAGACCGAGTTCACCACGGACATCGACCGTGCTATGGACATCTGCTACGCTATGCACGATGAATCTGGTAAGTATGCATACATCCGTGATTCCTTCGGTGAAATCGTCGGAGAGTATGGCGACGTAATGGAAGCAGTTGCCCTAGGCATTCTGTGACCTATTCCGACCCCTGTTCAATTGCCCTTCATTACGACAAAATTATGTGGAACGAAATTCAGGATTGTGCTGGTGAGATCTTTGACACTGCCAGCAGGGATGCATCATTGGAGGCATTGATTGAGGATGCTTTGTTTGATCGTGACGATATCTCCGATGAGATGGACGATGTGCGAAGTGTCTTTAAAGCTATAGACGACTGCCTATGATCGTCTAGTATACACACAAGCAAACAAACCAAACCCAAATGCTTAAAATTCTTTCATACGCTGCCGCTTTCGCTGCAGGTGCTGTCGTCACTAATGAAAGCATCAGGGAGGGGATCCAGATCACAGCATCGGATTCTCTCCATTCTGCCGCTGCTATGGTACGACCCAAGGAAGAGGGAGACGGTCCAGCGATGGGCGGTCCATATGGGACACGTAGCGAACTGCCACAAAGCTACTAGATTCCTACCCCTGACCCTGTAGACTTTACTCAACAACCAAACGAGGAAACCAAATGAACGGATGGGCAAACCACGCCACTTGGAACGTCGCTCTATGGATCGGCAACGATGAGACGATCTACCGTCACGCCAAAGCAAACCAGAATCTAGGGTATCGCAAGTGGGCAAAGCGTTGGATTGATGAGTATGGCGAGTATATCACAGGGGATGGCATCAGCTGGTTGTCTGACGATGTGGACACGGATGAGATGGACGAGATGCTAGCCGAACTCTGAACTGTCACACAGGGGGATGACTCTCCCCCCTGATCGACTATTGTAAGCACAAGCAACCAAACAAAGCAACCGATGACCTACAGCACAACCAACGGCGTCACCCTCACCGAAGCTCAGAAGCAGTACCTAGAGGCATTCGATGCCCTGTACAAAGCAGCGGACGAACTGAAGGCAGGCGACCCGATGTCATATGCTCGCAGTCGTGAAATCCATATGGCGTGCCTACTAGGTCATACGGTAGCAGACAGCTACAGCGGCGCTGATGCCTACGAGGCAGACGGCACCCCTGTGGAGTACAAGTCTACCATAGGCAAGACGATCAGTGCCACGTATAACGGCATCAGCGTCCAACCTAGTTGGGAGGATCAAGAGGCATATCTGATCGACCATAAGATTGGATGCTATGCTCGCCACTATTATGCCAGGTATGAGGGGTGTCGTGTTGCTGAGATCTGGGTGATGGATTCAGACACCGTGCTGTCTCTGCTCCTGCCTAAGGTTGCCAAGCAGTACGAAGGCAAGCGCAACGGCAACGCCAAAGATCCCCGCATCGGTGCCACGCTCACATCATCAGAGATCCGTTACCACGGACGCCGCATCGTCTGAAGATATGGTAGACTATTCACAACAGCAAAGCAACCAAATGAAAAACTACGGCAACGGCATCTTGGCATCATCCGATCGACTCGCTTCCATCGCTCAACGCTGCCTTGATCAAGAGAAGGAAGAATCACGCCGCCGTGCTCTGATCCGTGCTGCCTTCCGAGACGGTCAACCCGTAGAGGAGTGCCAATTCACTAGGTGGAACATCAGCGACAGGGACTGACCCCTGACCCTGTAGAATTCTAGAAAGCAAAGCAACCAAATGCGAATCATCCTCCTCTTCTCTGTCCTGGCATTCGGAACCGTCATCGGCACCAACGTCATCACCTCTGTCTCTGAAATGCAGGATGCGAGAATGGAGCAGTTCTGCCAGGTAGACGCTAAGTATTGCAAATAGGTACAGCACTAAGTAACAACAACTGTCCCCCCGCTAACTGTTAATTAAAGGGGGGGTTTGTATAGAGAATTCGTGTAGGGCAATCTATAACGAACCGAATTCGACAGCTAAATATTGAAGGAATAAAAAATATTTTTCCCAAGTAAAAAACGCCCTTAGAGGTTTTTTGGAATGGCACGTAAACAGTATTGGACGATAGCAGCACCACACGTTGGTAATTTTGTGAAGGGTATGATATATTGGAAGGAGGATTCTAGTTGGAGTCCCGACCCTGAGCTAGCACATCATTTCAGGTCAATTGAAACCGCAGAGAGAAATCTGCTATCCATCAAAAAAACGAAACCAAATGCAAGAGTCGTCAAAGTCAATCCAAACGCCACCTGAGATCACAGATGATCCTAGGATGATGAGAAATTATATCAAGGAACTTGAAGCAAGAGTCAAGCAACTTGAAGAAGAGATCAAGCAAGTACCTGGAGCTATGTCAGGGTCAAAGTTTTTCTTTAAGCGTCCAGGGCGTACTGAGCACGAACCGTTAGGGAAGTACTTAGAGGATTTAGAGAAGCGTGTACAAGCAATTGAACTGAGGCAAGAAATAGGGTTATGACGTACGGTACAGGTAGACCTGGATTTACATATGGATCGAGTCCATATGGTGCTGAGGGTGGTTTAACAATCACGTCACCATATGGATCACCAATTGGCGGAGGGTTTGGATTTCTCGGTAGAGGATTCTTTTCGTCCGAAGAAACTATTCCACGTCTTGGTATTAATACGGACGAACAGTATTTCGAGTATTATTTTAATCTGACAACATTAGGCGCACAGACGACTGAGGATAATTGTCAGCAGTATTCTCCCGTAAAAATAAATGTAACAGGGGACGAGCAATACTATACGCTATGGATATGCGATAGCTTTACGGAGCGCGTTGCTGTTCGCAATCCCGCTGGAGAATTTAAACCAGGGGAGACAGTGACAGGAGCAAATGGTGCGACTGCTACTGTAAAGGATTGGCATAGGTATAATGAATCGAATGCTTTGCATATTATTGAGTTTGAGGAAGGTACAGCGAGTGGTGGATTTCCTGGGCATAACGTAACAGGGTCTTCCAGCGGG
>Ga0181415_1000012_pt1 | contig 48549 bp, 74 predicted proteins | sample 38SPOviralmetaG_FD_130140 | JGI IMG/M metagenome (GOLD analysis project Ga0181415, IMG submission 130140) | Marine viral communities from the oligotrophic San Pedro Time Series (SPOT) site, San Pedro Channel, CA, USA - 38 SPOT_SRF_2012-12-11 | ecosystem: Environmental > Aquatic > Marine > Strait...
GACTCCAGCCTGTATCCGCTGACAGTATCAGTTAATTGATTTGATACGGCTGACGTTCTAGATTTAGTCCAAACCAAACCACCTTCGCCAGACAAGTCAATGCCAGTTACGATGTTTAGGCTACTTCCAGTACCTGCATACAAAAACGTAGAAAACACATCGTCAACGTAAACAGGATCGTCTTTAGCACCAGCGCCTGCGAGTAGTCTTAAGGCTCCGTTACTCATTAACCCATTGCCTGACCGGCAGTAAAGCCGTAGTAAGTAGTGCCGCCGTCTATTGTGAAGAAGACAAAAACGTCTACTCCATTATTAGTAGCGGTTAGTGTTGGTGCTGTAGCCGCCGCCCAATCAACGCTTCCCGGCCAAGTAATTGTCCTTGCGGAACTGTCTTGAATTACCTTTAAAACAAATATAGAGGCTTTGCCGCTTGCCGCAGGATTGCTAAATGTATAAGTGACATTCTCAGTCAGGTCGTGCAGAAACGAATTACCATCACGCAGATTAAGTGTCGCCGCATTTGAGCTAGACGTAATTGTCGTAGACTCGTCAATCGTCCCGTTGTCAAACGTCACCACGCCATTGGCATCCGCCGTTACCGCCTTAGATGCCGCTGTTAATCCAAGCGTAGCAATGTCTAAGTAGTTAATCTCTGCTGTAGTGGCTGTAACACCATCCAAAATATTTAGTTCTGCGGCAGTTGATGTAACCCCATCAAGGATATTTAACTCTGCCGCAGTACTGGTAACGCCGTCTAAAATATTAAGTTCGGCTGTAGTGCTAGTAATACCATCAAGAACATTTAGCTCAGTAGCTGTTGCACTAATAGCTACATCTTCGTTGAGCTTAGGAGATGTAAGTCTTTTATTAGTTAGTGTGTCTGTTGTTGCACGACCTACTAAAGTATCAGTAGCCGCTGGAAGTGTTAAAGTTACATTTCCGCTGTAATCAGCGTGTGCGGCTGACTGAAGCTGAGTGTAGTGTGCGTTACTAGACTCACAATAAAACTTAATGTTAGATACAGACCCAGCATTTTTAAGAACAATTTCACCAGACTGAATATCTACATTACCATCAAGCCTTACAAGACCTGTACCGTTAGGAGTAATAGTTATATTACCGTTTGATACACTAACAATATCTTGACCATTTACGTCAAGACTACCGCCTAGCTGTGGTGTAGTATCTTCAACAACATTTGAAATTTCTGATCCAGACAAAATGCCTGCTGTTAATGTGGCCCTAGTAACTTTCTTTAGCCCACCACCAGAAGTATCTACAGCTAAAAGAACATCATCATTTGCAATTGTAGATATTTCTGAAAGATCTCCTACGGCTGTAGGATTAAAGTTTGTTCCATCAGCAATAAGAAGATGACCAGCAGTATTTGTAGCCATTACGAGATCATCACCACTAATAGTAAGATCGCCTGTAATAGTTAGGTTACCGCTGATTGTATCAATTGCAGACTCAAAATATGTTTCAAAGTCTGTAAGAGCTACCTGTTTCATTGTGCCGTTGTCATTTACAATAACACGATCAGCATCAGCAAGCGTTGTAGCTGTAGCGGCTGTGTCGCCGTCTATTATGTTTAATTCAGTTGCTGTGGCTGTTACACCATCAAGAATATTAAGTTCTGCGGCAGTCGATGTAATAGCAGTTCCGTTAAAATTAATTGCGTCTACATAAGCCGTACCGTCTATATACAGATCTTTAAACTCAAGGGAGGCTGTTCCTAAATCAATATCATCATCTGTTACAGGAACTACTGCACCATCTTGAATACGAATCTGTTCTACTGCACTGCTAGAGACTTCTACAAAAAAACCTATGCGGTTATTTGAACCATCGACTGTAATTTTATTTAAAAAATCTAAATCACCAATGGTGGGAACATTGCCGCCTTCTCCAGCAGTGCCATCATGTCTATGGCCTGTAGAAGATGCAGATGAACTAGAGTATGCAAAAGCATTGAGAAGCTGATTATATTCGTTATTAAACAACGCGGCAGTAATTGTATCGCCATCTGAAAATGTACTTTGTCGTGTATAACTTTGGGCCATTATTATCTCCTACCTGATGGCATATAATCTATATAAAAACCATTTACACCATACGGGCTACTTGTATCGTTTGATCGTAGGCGTATACTGAATGTGTTGCCACTGCCTGTAACTGTTTGTCGGAACATAGGATCAGATCCCGCCCCAAATGAAGCCACGCCAAAAACAGCATCACCAAATGTCCCCGGAAGAGGTATAGTTGATAGTGTTATATCTGAAGGCTGTGGTATGTCTAAATCTTTGTAATCATACCGCAACCTTAAAACTGGCTGTAATGTTCCTTCAGGTGAAAATGATGTGCGAATATATTTTAAAGTTTTACGTGTCCCTATATCTCCACAATCAATGTCAGGTGTTTCATAAGTCGCTAAGATATTAGCTTCACTACCGTCATGTAGAAATGAATCGCCTGTATCGTGGTTATAAACGTATCCATCTTTGTCACCATGAAAAGCAACTTCTACTACATCTTTATTAAAGTCTGATGTGATGCCTAATGCTTGTATCCCTAAAGTTTCTGACCACTCAAACCCCTGACCTGTAAATGTTCCTATAACGCCTTTTGCTACTCCGGGTTCTTGAGAGGTTGTAGAATAAAATAAACGATATTGGGATTTAGATCGAAGCACAGCACTTGTAATAACAAACTGTCCTGCTCGTGATGCTAAAGAACTTATAATATCTTGTATCTGTCGAGATACAGAACTTAACTCAACGTCACCAATACGGGCTGTACCAGCAATAGTGCGGATACCGTCTGGTGCTAAAAAGACTAGATCACCCCCTACTTCTTGAATAGAGTAGTGTGAAAGACACCCTACATTTTCTGTAATTGGATCTATGCGAATATTTGAGCTATCATTTATATTTATAAGTTTTTGAATACTATTTTTAGAAAAAACAATTAGATTTTCACGGAAGCTCTTGACACCCTGTACTTGATCTGTTATGGCTACAGAACCAGAACCACTACCACTAAAGTCATCAATGTCATTATAGACACTATAAAACACAGTGTTTAAATTATCTTCTACTCCAGCGGCAATTAAGTGATGATCGTGAACCGTTACATACTTTACGCCTTTAGTTCCTGTAACAGTAATTTCAGACGCAAAGAAAGTTCTTGAACTAACTGCACCGCCTGTGCCTTCCATTCTAAATAAAAATGGTTTATTGCTTCCATCAGCGATTACTATCTCGCCATAATCAAAGTCAGCACCTTCAAACAAAGCAAATGTGCATTGGCCTTGAGTAGAGCGTGTAAGAACTGAGCGGCCTGTAAATGTTGTGTGGTTGTCGCCACTACCTGAAACACTATCCCTGTTTATTTGTAACCAGCTTGTGCCGTTGTTACTAAAAAATATATCAGTGCCAGAGCAAACAATAACGCCATCACCATATGCCGCCAGACCTAAAATAGGATTAGAGCTATTAGGTTGTGCAGAAGAACCACCACCGTAGGCTGTAAAGCCATTTACACGGCGATAGCCACCATCAGGATCAACCTCAAAGTTTTCTAGTACTTTGGCAAAACCCGGCTGACCTAATACCTCAATAGAGTTTAAGTTTGTGTTAAGCCCACCTCTACATGAAAACCCAAAAGCCTGAGACATTAGACAAGCCTCATGCGATCATCTTTGATGTACTTGGGTGCTGGGAACATTAGAGCATTCTTCATAAGTCGTAAGCCTCTACGATATTCTTCTAAGGCTAGTGCGGCTGGCTGAATATTTTCTTTAAACTGATGCACGTAATATCTAGCTCGTGCAAGTAAAACAGTTTTGTAAATATCAGGGAATACAATTGTATCGCCATGCGCTGATAGTTGTGTAGGCTGATTAAAAGCAAAAAAATGAACTTTGTATACTTTGTCAGGTATAGGACTTAATCCAAAATTACGCCCATCGCTACTACGAAAAACTCTGCGAGGTTCACCACCATTAGCATCGCCAGCATCGTCTTGATTTTCTTTAGCACGATGATAGTCTTTCCATTCTTCTAAGGTTATAAACTTTAGGTTTTGACTGACGTAGGGGGCTGTTTCGCCTGATACGCCTACTGTAGTCATATAAAAGTCATCCCAATCTACATAACCGTAATCATCCACCAAAGACGAACTAGCGGCTTTGATTTCGTACCAGCGTTGATTGGCAACAGTTTCTACAGTTACATTACCATACAGCGGATCTGTTGAGCCGCTTTCACCTACAGAAAGAAAAGGCCACTGAGGTTCTTCAAGAACAATGTCAAGGTATGCTCTGTTGACACAATCTTGAGCGTGTGCTTGAAGACCAATAGCAGAAGAAAAATTACTAGAGGTTAATACAACCTCGTTCATTTCTCTTAGTAATTCATTTGTAAGCTGTAGGTATGTAGTCGCCATTATTTTTTATGAACCTTTTGTATTTCAAAATTAGCGTTTAGCGTTGCGCCTTTGTGGGGCTTAAACTTACCTGTATGCTTCATAAGTTTATAGCCACCCTTAGACTGTTTCATCCAGTGATACCCTTTAGGCGCGGCGACTTTCATCAGGGTTCTCCTGTTCGTTTCTGAGCTTTGGGTACTTTTGATCTCCTTGCTTTAAATAAGGAAACTGATTTTCTGTCATTTCAGCACACATACGCTCTTTTTCTTGGATAGACTTGTATTCTCGTTTTTCAACTTGAGTGGTCATTAGTTTGCTCCAGCTTTAGGCATAGCATCTGCTACAGTGCTTCCGTATACAGGCTGTGAGCCTGAGTGAACTTTACTGCCTTTTATATACATTGACCGTCCCATGTTGGCTTGCTTGCGATCCATCTTCGCCTCAGAACCATACATCATGCCGCTACGCTTTTTCTTTTTTTTGTCCATCCCGTAATCCATATTACTTCTCCTTCTTTCTAAAAATACGATCATAGTTATCTTCGTACTTTTTACGGTTTTCATACTTAAGGTACTGACCGCTTACCTTAGTTGTTCTTTTAGGACTCATTCTAATTGGCTGTTGTTCACTTCCAATCTGTGGCATTACTTATCTCCAGAAAATAAAAGGGGGAGTATTTCATCCCCCTATTAGTTTTAGTCGATGCCGTAGAAGGCAGAGACAATTGACTCGCCACGCAGAACCTTAGCACCATAAACGTGCAGGCCGCGAACGATATCACCAAAGCTAGACGGATCACGAATCACTTCTGTATTCACAATAGTCTGTGCAGTACAGGTGGATGAGATGTGTCCAGCAAGACACTTACCAGCCGCGTTAGAGGTCGATGCAATGTTGTTGGTCTTGTACATATCAAAACCACGCAACTTACCAGAGCTTACCAAACCATTACGGATGGAGCCTTGGCCTGCATTGAAATCAACGCTCAAGAGCTTAGAGCTACTTTGTACAAGTTGCTCATAGAACTCAGGATTAGCAAGGAACCAACGACCCTCTTCAGGTACGTTCTGCTCATCAAGCAGACGCGCCATGTGTGAAAGTACGTCGATAGGATCATGCTCACCAGAAGCGTAGCCAATGTCGAGGTTACCAGTACCGTCGAAAGTACCAGCCGCCAAGTCAGTAGCGTTATCAGAACCAAGGATATGGTTCGGAGAAGACGCAGGAACGCCAGCAAACATAGTGGCAATTACACCCTCATCAAAAGCATCACGCAATGCGTAAGCGGCTGAAGAAGATGCAACTTCCTTAAAGTTGACATGAGACATAGAAGTTTCGATATCGTCAACGATGAACTTGAATGCGTTCGCCGTATCGACAACGAGGTTGACTTCCTGATCGGTCAACTTAGTTTGAGTTACGTCCTGACCACGCTCATATTGGTAAACGGTGATTACCGGCTCTTTAATGATACGTACTGTATCGCCGTAAGCAGTAATTTCACCAGCATAGTCGGTGTTAGTGATTGCTTCCGCTACTGAAGACTTCCGAAAGAAGTTGAGTACCTTCTTGGAATAGACAGCAGGAAGGAAGTACGAGTTAGTCTGACCCGCTACAGAGTTGCCAAAGTTCGCATCTGTATCTGTAGACGGCTCAAAGTACTGATCTGATTGGTTATAAGCCATATTAAAAATCTCCTAAAAAGACAAGTGTTATCTTGCTACCCGTCCTTCTTCGATGGCACGATCAATTTCTGATTCGTAACGATCATACTCATCCATAGACAGGGAAGCAATTTCCCGTTGTGTCCAAATCTTGGCTTCGCGTGGTTCAACGCCGGTAGTCTTTGTTGATACCATATCAGCCGCATTGGACTTTGAAAGTTGTGACGGACGAGAAGATTTTTTAATAGCAATATTATTTTCCATCTTATAAAGATCTATTGCACGACTAGCTAATCCAACATTATCTGGGTTTTTGTAGATCCAACGCTGAATTTCTTCAGGCTGAGTCTTAGCCCATTCATGAAAGTTGTCATCACCCCTGATATCTTCAAAGTCAGGATGTCGATCTCTGAGAGCCGTTTCAGCATCACGCTTTGACATTTCTGCCTCACGCATTTCAATTACTGATAGCTTTTGTTGAAGAGCGTTCATCTGCTCCTCGCTTCTCATATGAGCAACTGTTTCGACAGTATCATATAGATCTGGATACTCTGATTTAAAGCGTTCAAGATCTTCAGCACTTTTTGGCGGTTGATACTGCGGTTGAGCAGATCGTGCCATAGCCTCTAGTTCTTGTTCACGTTGTTTAAACTCAGAGATCTTAGTATCGTAATGTTTTTTTAGATCGTCATACCTTTTTTTATAATTGGTACGAGGACGCTTTTCATCTTGAGGGGTTCCGGTATTTTCGGAAGTAGCCTCTTGTTCCTCAAAAAATAATGAATCTGCACTGCTAGTAGTTTCAGCATCATCTTCATGCCAAGATTTCTTTGCGTTGTACGGATTCGCTTGCTCTTCTTCACTCATGTCACTTCTCCTTTCTGGGGCTTGTTGTCTCTTCAAGGTGGCTGTGTTATTGCGCTTCTAACACAGGGTCTTGATACTACAAGGTGGCCTCAAGGTTATAAAATGATAAGGGGCTAGAGTTCTAGGTAGCCTTATCGGTTCATTAAGCTAGGCATACGGCTTGAATAAAGCATTTGACGTTCAATATCCTCTTCTCCATCCTTTGGAACTCCATACATTTCTTCAGGATTTACGAAAGGGTTTGTGCCAGCTTCACCGCCATTTGCCATGCCCATAAGACCGCCATCATAAGCACGTTCAGCATCGTCCATCATTGTTTGGAGATTGTCTGCGCCTATTTGGTCAGTCGCTTTTCTGGTGATTACAAACTCACCATCCGATAGCCTCGCGGGTATCGAATCTGATATGCCAGTACCGGGGCCTTCAACTTCCCCAGAACCAGCAAATTCTGTTGCATTAAGAATTACTTTATCTAAGATCCCTTCTAGTCTTGGATCTTCGTCTAGAACCTTAAATAAATATTCTTGCTCTTCGGGTTCTAATACTTCTTCTGCTACATAGTCTACAAACTCTTCTTCCATCTCATCGTCTGGAAGCATATCTTCAGCCTGTTGCATTTCTTCTTCTGGGCTGATGTTGTCGTAGGTATCTACGGGCATAGGGCCACCGTCAGCCTTTACTTCTCTTGGGCCTAGCGTTGCACCCATATTTGGAAGATCTGCACCGAAAATTTCTAGATCTTCGTCCGAAAGATTTTCCATAAACTGTCTAGCGCCTTTAGCATCAAGCCCTTCAGCATATTCAAAAATATCTTCAATGCTATTAAACATTTCAAGCTTTTTAGCTACGTCTGCTGGAGCCATACCACGAGCCATCTCAACCATATTATCTAAAGGCTCATCTGCCATTCCCATCTTTGCGGCTTGGCTTTGAGGCAGTTTAGAAACGACCATTTCATAATCTTCGTCTGAAAGTTCGTCTAATACTCTTGGGTTGTCTTCAACCATTTTAGATAGGTCTTGAAGAGCCTTTTCTTCGCCTACCATTTTTTTCTTAGCTGATTTGGTTTGTTTGCCTGTAAGGGCCGCTACAAGGTCTAGAATTGCACCACCTTTACCATATGCTTCACGCTCTGGAGGAACCATTAAAGATCCTCCCGCAGACAAAGGTTCTCTTGGAATGTGATAATAACGACTAGAGCCGTCTTCATCTTTAATTAAAACTCTTTTATATTTAGCATCAAACTCTCGTTGAAGTTTTGCATTTTCTTCTAAATCACCTATAAATGCTTTTCGTCTATTTTTAATTTTTTGTAATTCTTTTTCATTTTTTGCTTTTGACTCAGACAATTCAAATTCATTTAAAAGAGTTGCATATTTATCAACTTCGCCACCATCATTAAAAACTCCACGACCCTTTAGTACGTCTGCCTGAGTCACTTTACCATCGCCTGTTAGGTCTGGGAATTTTTTAGCCATCGTCATTATCCTTTCGTCTTTGATTTACTTGTTCTTTTAATGTAAGGAGGTTAGCCAGAGAACTCGCTCTCCCCTGCCTGCGGAACAGCTCCGGTTCCGATGTTTCCATCGCCAGTGCCTGTAACTCCAACATCCGTAGGTTCTGAAGGTGTTCCTTCAAGGGTTCCCATAACGTCTGGTTGTTCACTAATGGGGCCAGACTGTTCGCCAGTTGCTTGTCCAACATTATTTTGCATTCCTATAATCTGTGCGGCTATTGCCGCTTCTTCGGGATCGTTGAGGATTTCGTCAGGATCAAGATCCAAACTATACGCCAGTTCGCTAATAAGCTTTGACATCTTAACGAACGGTGCAATAGCTGGGTTTTGAGCCGTCTGAAGAAACATCGTCAACCGCTGACTTCTTACTTCTTTTTGCATGAGACTATTTGTACCCATAGCCTTAATCTCTAAATCACCAGCAGTCTTTAGATCTCCGTCAAAGAACTGCATATTCCATTGAAAATAGGATTTACCTAAAGGCTTTAATAAGAAATCATCAAGATTCTTTACGACTGTTTTAATGTTAAGCGAGGCCGCTCCAAGCAACATAGACATACCAGAAGCTGTACGAGTCATGCTTTGTACGCCTGTTTGACCATGTGAATAGCTAGGAATACCTGTTTGTTCATCTGCAAGCTGTCGGAACTTATCGAACATCATCAGATTTTCTTGAGATGTGTTCGGAAACTTTAAGCCATGAATAGCTTGGCCTTGCATACCCGACTGACGCCTAAAGACCTTGCCGGGATAAATTTCCATACTTTGTCCACCGACAAGCATCGTTTCATCTACATCAAACACCAACGAGCCACTAAGGGCTAGGTTGTCAATTGCCAGCCTTGCATGACCATTCATAATCTGCTGGCTGTCATTCATGTTTTCAGCTACACCTACACCAAAAAAACTGTAAGGGTTTCTTTCGTAGGGGAACGCATTGTAGGGAATACGGTGTGGCGTAAAGGGATTAATAACAGCCCTGAGTACAAGGCCATTACAAACCCAAGCATTAATCTGTACTTCATCAAGAACGTCTACCTCTTCTGGAAGTTCAATACCAACATCTTTAGCGTATTCTGCATCCATCAAACCCCAATACTCAAGAACTTCAAAACGACTAGCGCCCATCTCTGACATACGCTGATCGTCTTTTAGTTCGTACTCGTAGTCTTCTTCTGTGTAGTTGGGGCCAAGCATCATACAATCACGAATAGCATCTTCGTTAAAGTATGGCATCTTTCGTAATGTTCTAAGTTGAGAACGATTAAGCTTGTGACGATGTACTACATACTCACACTCTTCAATACCTGTAGCATTAGGATCAGGAAAGAAATCCCAAACGCTAACAAATTCAATCCTTGGCACACGCACCGCTGTAGGTGTGTAGGTTCTTCCATCTTCTCCATCTTCCCACCTATGTAATGTTTTATTAAAATTAAATGGGCCTTTTACAATACCAGTACCAAATAATGTAGATTCAAAGATGGCATTGCGTAGTTCTGTAGAACCACCTGACTCGTCAATCTGATCGTGAATAAGTTTTTCCATATTTCTCGCGGCTTCTTTAGCTGGAGAAATTTCAGGAACTTCTGGAACAGGAGAAGGGCCTTCCTCAAAAGAAACATTTTCAGCAGTTTCAAAATCTTCAAATATGCCTGCACCACTAGAAAGCGTAGCTCCGGGCTTTAATACTTTACCATCCCCTGCATACCCAATACTAAATGGATCTTCTTTTTCTTCTGTTGGCTGTGCAGAAACTGCTGTTTCAATTCCGGGTGAGCCTTCAGAACTAAGGTGCATATACTCACTAACGCCTTCAGGCAAAGGAGTATGTGACACACCAATTGGGAATTTACCTGTACCAAATACTACATCAATAAGCTGTCCAAAAGCCGCAAGAACTTTAGTCTTCGTAACTTTAATAAACACACGAGACTTTTCAGATTCTCTGAATCTTACATTCTTTGGATAGATTCCACGGAAGTTGTGATACGCCGTAATCCAACGGTTTTCGTCAGAGTCTCTAGCCATCTTAGAGTCTGCAAACCTTGCTTCAATAAGGCCAGCAAGGTTTGATTTGACTTGAGCATCTGCATTAATAGACAGACCATCTTCACCTTCTACTGATTCAAAGTAAAGATTGTTTGCACTATCAACTATAGTGTTTTCTTCTGCCATAGTTTTACGGTAGCGTTATAAAGTCAATTACAAATGTAACTGTAGTTGCGGCAGTTGCTAGGTCGCTTGCTAAAGGCTTTAAACGAATGTGTAATGTTCGCTCTGAAGAACTTGCCAAAGAAGCGGCAAGTGTCATAGCCTCTGAAGTTGCAGGGCCACCACTCATGTTTGCAAACTTATTAGCTACTGCTGGAAGGCCATTTTCAACAATAAATAAAGGCGTATTCGCGGCGATTGTTACAGCACTACCACCATCGTCAGCAATTGCTTTTTCGTCAATAATTTGACCACCGCCAGCGGCAGTGCCAAGATCAAAATCAATATCATCGCCAGAAGAACCACCTGTTACAAGGTTTCCTGCGGCAATCATAATAATATTTTTAATGGACGTACCGGCTGGTTGCGTAAAGCTAACGTCATAAGTAGCGTTTGCTGTTACTGCAATTGTGCCTGTAGTGGCTGTGGCTTGTGCGCCCACTCGTGTTGCAATAGCACGAACATCCCCAACACTGGGGACGCCTACATTGTCGCGTACATCAATAACTCCGGGTAGTGCTGACATAATGTTTCTCCTATAAAGGTGTTAAACTAACTAAAGAATATATAATACTAAAACTAATTACTATACCTAATGTATAAATACCCCAAGTATTAAAGGGTCGCCAAATGTTAGAGTGCTTTCTCAAAAAATACTCCTGCATAATTGCCGCGTTTTTCTACGCCAATATCTAAACTGTCATTTATGCTTTTAGTTGCACGGAGAGATGAGGCTCTATTTCCACGTTTATCTGTTGAAACTTCACCACGAACTTTAAAGCCTTGTTTTTTATTTGTATAGCTTGCACTAACACCAGCCCTTTGATAATCTTGATTGCCTGATGCTGATAAAGAAAGATCTAAATCACCTACAGATTTATGAGCAGATACTCCACCCATATTATACATATCTCTTTTTTTCTTCATATTAGTATCCAAACGTCCCATCTGCTGGTTGATAAATAGTTTCACGATGTAATTGACGCATACGACTAAACGTATCGTCTATGCGCGGCCTAGACATAATAAGATACCTTAACGCATCATACGCATGGTCTTGTGCGTGGGTGTCTACATCTTCAGGGTTGCTTTTATCCAGAGGAATACTTTGCAGTTCGCGTATCAGGTTAGGACAAGTATTAAATATTTGTAATTTGGGCCTTCCGCTTTGCTGAACCTTCAAGTATTCGTGGATTTGAATTTTTCCTGCAACTCTGTTCTTATCTGCTCGTCTTAGCTTATGTCCAGCCTTTACGAGCGTTTCTCCAACTGTTGGGCCTGTTTGCCCTGTGCGATTCCAGCAGGCAGTATCTAATACGCCCGGAACGCTCATTGGATCATTTAGTTCCATTTCAGTAATCAGTTGAGCTAGGTCTGTAGCTAATAAACCTTTTCGATAAAGTTCTCTATATATTATTAACGTATTATCGTCCCGATCTATTGCACCCCAGACACAAGCTGATTCTGAAGCATATCCATAGTCAATCCCTTTTATACGATCCCAGTGTATTGGAATTTCAAAAGGATCAACAATATGTACATTTCTATCAAACTCTGTAAAGGCCGCACCTTCTGCAACCTCCCAATCACCTTCTAGTAGCTGTCGCCGTTGCGTAGGTGGCAACGCCTTCAGCATCTGTTCATAACGACCATCGTGTGCTAGGTATGGATTATCATCTAACCTAGCAGGAATAAACTTACGGCTTAGGCCGTCTGAGCCTTCAAAAGACTCGTTGGGTGGTGAAGGAGTAATATATCTTTTCTTTACCCAATGCGCTCCAACACCACCGGGGTTAGCGGTACACCGCATATATGGTATAATCTCTGGGTCTGTTGTACGCAAGCGCGAAGCCAAGTAGTTCCAAGAAAACTCTGTAGCTTGGTGCGTAATCTCATCAAACCCAATCCAACTATACGCTTGTCCTTGGTATCGATAAACATCTGCATCTCTCTCCAAGAATCCAAATTCTATTTTAGCTCCAGACGGAAAGTTCCAGAGCTTTTCTACTTCTTTGTACTTACAACCGGGAAAGGCTTTCGGGTAGAGTTCACGAGACTTGTCTATTAGCTCTCGTAACTCTGGCATAGAACGCCGCAGGATTAATGCCCTATGCGCTCCCCGATGAGCATAGCGTAGTGGATCAACCAGCATCGCATAGCTCTTGCCTCCACCAGCCGCACCACCATACAAAACATCAGTCTCAGAAGCGGCAAGAAAGTCAGTTTGTGGGCCATCGTTGGGCCTAAAGATGACATTCTCTTCTGCGACAGTCCTCAACGCTTTGGGCAAGTCAGCAGTTGTTGTTGTTGTTATTTTACCTTCTGATTTTGCCTCTGTGCCTTCTAATTTATTTAGAGTACTCTTAGAAGTGTCAAGTGACCGTTTATAGTTTTCAAGCTTGGTGCGAGCCTGCGCTAACCGTTTTTCTTTCTTTCGTACTGTTTTTCTTGCTTCAATTTGGGCCTTGGTTTTGGAGTGGTAGTTGTAGCCTCGACCTGTCGAACCTTTCGGTCTGCCAGTTTTCTTACGAGGTGTTCCATCCTTTTTGAGTATAAAATCCCCGTTGTCGTCTCGCATATACGCATCAGGGTTTTCCTCCCAATCATTCATATCGGTCTACAATCTTCTTTAAGCCCATATGAGATATAGTTCTATTTGTATCATACTCTAACCAAGTAGCCGCTTCACGTAAAGATAAAACTCTATTTTTAATTAGCGGCACTATTTTATTGAGGGCTTTAAGTTCGACCTCAACTTCTTCTAGATGTTTACCATCCTCCATCAACTTATAGCCAAACGGGATGGTACTACTACTACGCCTCTTCATATTGAGCCTCTATAACTACTTCTTGTTTTGCTGGTAGTATAAAGAGGCCATTAGAGTTTTGCAAGTTTACATCTAGTTTGTCTGTCTTAGCAAGCCCAACACGGTCTAGGACTGTCTGAGCGGCTTGTAGACGGACGTTAGCTTGAGGTATGGGGTTATCACTGTCCATGACCTCAACGAGCTTCAGAGCGGCTTTAGGGGCGCTTTGGGCTAATATACTTTCGGCTAGTTCAATTATTTCTGTTTTAAGGGATTTAACTACGGACGTATATGAGCCTTCAGCGTACCCCGCAAGCTCTGCGGCTTTTTTAGCATCACCACTACAAGACATAAGATTGTCTAAAAATGATTGTTGCTTTATAGTTAATTCTTTATTCATAACTATATATTATATAGGTGATTTACAGTTTTGTCAACAACAATATGTATAAGTTTGTGGTAATAGTTCACAGAACTCTTGACAAAAGCTGTTCTCAAGTATATAATAGACTATGTAGCCCACCGGGTACATATACATCTGCATAGCCGCCTACTACCTTTAAAGATCTTTGAAGTGGGGCGACAAACTGGTTGACATTCAGAATCTTTGAAAATGTAGAAGCATGAGTATATATACCCCCACCCCCCCACGGACACCTGCGTACCCCCTTGCGTACTCCAAAACTCTACAGAGTTTTTAAAAATTATTCCCTCCTCCTCCCAGCCTTCAAAGAATTTTAAAAATCTCTAAAGATTTTTAAAGCCGCCACCAGAGATTTTCTAGTTTACGAAACTAGAAGGACTTAAAAATCTTTCAAAATTTTTAGAGTTCTAAAAGAACTCTATAGATTTCAAAGACCTACCAAAAAATACTTACAGTATTATTTGAGACTCTGAAGAATCTCCTAAGCAAGCACATGATCGCGTCACACACTCTGTCACAACCGCATAATGCAAGGGACAGCAGTTGACAAATTTCAAGGACTGTGAGCTTAATGGAATGGCCTTGGCGATGACAGCCTTGGCAAAACTCACCATTACGGGGCAAAGCCCTACGGAGATACATATGAGCAATTCAGCCATCCAGTTCGACGCTACTGCTAAAGCAACCGTCAAGCAAATCTACTTCATTGGGTCACACTTCGCAAAACTATCAGGCGATACTTCGCAGGAAGTTTATGGGCTTTCCAAAGTCTTCCCTGCCGCTATGATGAAGTGGAATGCAGAGCATTCTGATACACCTATCACGATGGGTGACATCGACACTTGGAAGTCTGGGAACAAAGTTCCCGCCAAGTTCACCAAGATGATTACCGCCAAAAAGCCTACGGCTAAAGCTAAAGCGGCTCCAAAGAAATCAACACCCAAGCCCAAGGTACAGACACCCGCTAAAACTAAGGCGGCTCCAAAGCCATCGGAGATGCCGCTTGGTGACTTCAAGGATCACTTTGAGAAAATCACTGGCAGAGTGTTCCGACTTGAAGAAACTTCAAAGGAGCATTCAAAGCGCATGGCGACGATGGATGCCAAGCTGGATATTATTATGGCACACATCACAGAGACTCCTGACAGCGAGTAATATTATATCGCCCCGTTTCGGCGGGGCTTTCAATCCCTCTCTCACACAGGATAAATATTATGAGCATGATTAACAAATCCGATTACGATAAGTTATTGGCTGACTGCGCGGCTATTACTAATCCCACCGAAGGCCAGTTAGTATTAATTGATCCAGTAATATGTAAAACGTGTGCATATTATATTGGCAGTTGGTGTGCTGAATGGATGGGTGATGAGTGGCTTCCTCAACCTTATGCTAGGCATACAGAATATCTGGCTACCGAACAACAAGCCAAAGAAATTTTAGAATTATGGGAGATATAATACTATGAACACACGATACAGCTCACCTGAATGGAAAGAATTAGAGCGCATCCAAAATAGTCCACGTTATCAGAACGTAGACATATTAACTATCACGGGCTTTATGGACGATGAGCAATTCAAAGCCCATGTCGAGCGATATAGAATTAAGAATGAAGAGGAACTCTGATGATAGCTGAAGGCGACATAGTAGAATATACCGACGATTCAAATTATAAACTAAAAGGTAAAGTTGTTTTAGTTTATACATCATTGGCGGGGCATCGTTGTGTACACATTAATAATTTTTATGTGACACGTAGGGTTGAGGAAGTCCAAAAAGTTAGTCAAGTAAGGGAGTAACTATGAATAATATTACAGTCGAAATCAAAAACAAATATGGGGTAGATTATATCTATCCCGTTTGTTCCAAAGCTGTCAGTTTCACTGAGATAGCAGATACCAAGACTCTAACGCCTTACGTTATAAAATTAATTAAGTCTTTGGGATATAAAGTAATTGTTCAATCCAACACTCCAGAGGAGCTATGAAGATGACACACGCTGAAGCCAAGTATAAAGAATCACGCCTGATGATCTTTGCAGGCTGTTATATCTTTACTGTCGTTGCTGTTGTTTTAATTACTATCTGATCGGAGATAATATTATGTTGACCATCAAAGCTGATTGCCGTACTTGCCCTACGATTAATTCTATTGACGTTCATCCTGATGATTACCGTAATTATATGTATAATAATCAGTTGGTTCAGAATGTGTGGCCTGACCTGACAACCGATCAACGTGAAATTATTATAGGCCATAACAGCGGAGCATATTACTGTAGTCCCTGTTGGGATAGATTATTTAAAGATTATGACGATGGCCCTTGGCCTGAAGATACTGGCAAGGATAATTGGAAAACTGAAAGCCCTTACTGTTAGGAGATGAAGAATGAGTTGGGATATAGAAATAAATACTCGCCTTGGAGGAATCCAAAGGCTTTATAAATTTTCTAACGGCTTGTTTGCATCGGCTGTTCAAAACCCTGCCAGCTACGGCAATAGAGAACACATGGGTGAGCAAGGGCAATGGGAGCTTGCTGTATTAGATTTTAAAGGTAACTTTAAAACTAAAGATATTTTTCCTGATGCTGATGACGATGTTATTGGCTGGTTAGATTTTAATAGAGTTTATGAGTTGGTTCATGTTATAGACGATTACAAGGAAATAGTATTATGAAAACTTACATCCACGTTAATCAACACAAGATTCGTGCCAATAAAAAACACGGTACTGATGAGCCTGTTATTACTATAAAGCGAGGCAAATCAAATACTTATTGTCATGAGGTCAGCATCAATGGGCCTTCAGTTTTACGGTACAGTGGCAACGGTAAGCCTATATTATCTTGTGGTGCGAGAGTTGTAATCGAAACTGAATCTGATGTGGAGATAGTTAAATGAAATTTAAAAACGAATGTAATCACCCTGAAGAAAACTATTTATTTACTATGGAGATTGACGGCGAGCAGTGTGATGTTTGGGTAGTAGAAGATGCTTGTAAATTAAAATGCGATAGAGATCATCACGAGTTTTGTCTGCGCTATGGCAACGAAGATAATGAGTACCGTAGCAGTTGGGATTGTAGTTTAATTGAAAGAAGTCTCTCGCACCGTAGAAAATATACAGAGACTGACGTTGAACGAGAACACATTGAACAACTAATAAAACTAAAAGAGAAGTTAAAGGACGTTGGCTTCTGGGACATTGGCTGGAGTCTAGACCCTGAAATAACTGAAGTTGCTATACCTTAAATACTTCAGGACTTTAAAGCCCTTGAACAAGGTGAAAGGGCTTTAAAGATCCTTTCGTAAAAGCGGCGGGGCTGTCCTGTCGCATCATCACTTGGAGATATATTATGCCTCGTGCAACTGGTTGGTTCCGTGTAGAAACTGAAGTAGATATTGATGACTACGCTGGTGAATATGATATAGAGTTTGATGGCATTGAAGATGTTATCGAAACTGCTGAACTCAATAACTACACCAAAGAAGAAATTGTTGATTGGTGTTTTGAGAATGGCTTAGACCTTACAAACTATTTCATTACATCGCTAACTGCCTCACAGATTATAGATATCTATACAAAATCTATTACTAATTTGATAGATGAGCAAGGTCTTACGATCTCTAATCTGCGCGATAGAATTAAAGACCTTGAGGCAGAACTTAAAGAAGCCCGTAAGACTGATGAAGAGGCTGTGAAAGATGTTGCATACTAATTTTGTATTTCATGCTTGCCTTACGGACGATCATCCTGTAGTAATAAAACTACCAACAACACTAGAAGAGATGGATGCTTGGCAAAAGGGTAGACTATCAGCCGGTGAAGCTATGCCGCGAATGTCTGCTAAGGAATTAGACTTAATACAGGGGCGTTTATCGCCCTTGGATTTCAACACTGAGAGGTAATTATGTATTCTGTTCATGCAAAAGCGATCCAAGATTACGCAAAAGAATCTAGTGATAATCTAGTTAATGTAATTACTATGGTGGTCTTGAGCATTCAACAACCTTGGATAGCTGTCGGAGATCAGATGGCTGATGTAAAATATCACGGCATTAATTCTAAATTTCTTTGGGGCAACAAGAGGAAAGCTTATACATATATAACTAAACGTAAGGACTTCATTCACAATCAATATCTTGCAGTTATAAACTCAAGTAAATCCGATACCGAAAAAGCATATTCACTTATGAAAATCTTTCTTCGTGTTGACGGGCTTGGTATGGTGAAGGCTGGTTTTGTTTGTCAATTATCAGCAGGCTTAGTAGGCTGTATTGACCTTCATAACATTAGGCTGTATGGTATTGATGAAAAGATTTTAAAGTTACCAAAGTCTTTGAAGTCTCAAGATAAAAGAGATGATAAGATAAACAAGTACATATCTATATGTCACAATATAGGTACTGAAAATCTTTGGAATACTTGGTGTGACTATTTATCTACTAAGAGTCCAAAGTGGTCTGATGGCTTTGAAGTCTCTAAAGTTCATTATGACTATTTGATGCGGTAAAACTTAAACTACTTGGAGAAAACCATGAATAATGTAACGCCTATTTTTGCTGATCGTCCCGCTAGTCTTTTTGAAAAAGATTACGGTGATGCTGGTTTTGATGTGGCAAGTGTACCCCTGATGTATTTTAATGAGGCCGGTGAATGGCATCATTCTTCTAAGGTTGCTGTCGTGCGTACAGATACTATGCAAGAGCTTGGTGTTCACGGTCAGAAGTATAAGCCGGTAGCACCAAAGACTTTGATTGACGCACAACGTGCAATTATTATGCGGAGCGCACTTAATACTGAAGGCATTACTGAGACTATCCGAACGAGCCATAGCGGGTCTAGAACCTTCGTGCGATATACACTACCTAATCATAACTATACTACGCCAGACGACGATACAGCCACTCTAGAGATACTTGGCACTACATCTTTTGATAGTAGCTTCCCGTTTATTATTTCAGTCGGGGCTTTGCAAGCGGCTTGTATGAATGGTCAGGTTTTTACTGGTGGTACTGCGGCTATCTTCAAGGCGCGTCATACTATCAATCTTGACATCGACCATGCTTCTCGTGTTATAGTCAAGTGTCTTGAAGTATTCGACAAAGAGCGAGATCTGTGGCGAGATATGTACAACACACCCGTTAGTGAAAAACAAGCTATGTATAGCTTTGCAGAAGCCGCGAACTGTTTAGATCTTGTACAGGCCGCAGTGTATGAGAGTGGTGTTTCATGGTCAGCAGTGTTTGATAAGTTGCCGCGATTTAATAGCGCATTAACTTATCTTGCTAATGCTTGGAAAAGTTACTCTGCCCGAATGGGACACAATCAGTGGGCTGTATATAATACACTTACTGATTGGTCTACTCATGCTCCAGCACCAACAAAGAAATCAGAAGCCAATATCGCATCCGTTAATACTAAGCGGCAAGATGTTGTACGCCGTGTGGTGAACTCTGATGTATTCCGTATCGCGGCCTGATAATGTTGATGTTGAATCTCTTGTTCAGCTTTATATTTATCTCAAGCCTAATCCTGATTATGGGGGCTTGGCCCAGAAGCTGAAAGAGTTACACTTCTCTGCATCAGAGATCTTCAATGTCCTTCATAAAGTTCGTGAAGGCCACTACTAAAAACTATAGCGTCCTTCGGGGCGCTTTTTGTTTGGAGATAATCGTGATAGGTAAAGATAAAGAAAAGATATTAAATGTACAGCGACTAATTAGATCAGCGATGACCGATGAAGATTACTGTTCTTTTGTTCTTGATTGTTTACATGAAGAGCAAAGTAAGTTTTCTTTAGAGAGATTAAATAAATTCTGGGACGATGCCGCAAAGTCTAGCGACACCGTTGAAGAATGGATCAACAACCACAGAGGAAAGTGATATGTATTATGTAGCCCCCTACGAAAACAACAGCGGTGGTATGATTATTTGGCGGCACGTTAAAAAACTAAAAGATTTCAAAGCCGATGAAGGCGTTGAGTATTTAGTAGCTAAGAATAAAAAAGAAATGGAGATTGATATGGGTAGCTCGTTGCCAATCTACATTGGGTTGGATGGTAGACTAAAGAAGTGCAGTACTTATGCGTTGTATTTATTTTAGGAGATTGTAATGAGACTTACGAAGCCCCAGCAACAAGCGTTACAAGCGAAGTGGATATACTCAAATCAAAATAAAACTTACTTACAGTTTAGACGGGCTGTTCAAGAAGTATTTATGGGGGAGGGCGCTGTCTGTGTACAGTGGAGCGGTATGTGGTTAGTAATAGAACCGGACGGTTACGCACATTCTTAGGAGATTATTATGAGCGATGAATCATTAGTTGTTTGGGTTGTAGAGTATTTTGATACGGTTGCAAATGAAAGGTCACTTGATCTATATAAAACAGAGAGTATGGCGAGGGCTGATGCAGAGAAGCTCAAGTCTGAAAATGTTATTACTGATATCTTTATTTACCCACGGAGGGTTTGGGAATGAATAGGTTAAGAGAACTTCAAAGCTGGCGACAATTCTTTCGCAACCAAAAAGCGAAACACCTTAGAACACACAGAAAATATAAAGAAATGTGGGGCGAGGAAGACAGCATGGCCCGTTTCATGGAGGGCTTTGCCGCTGGCTATACAAGCCCCATTAGTGTAATGGATACTCTTATTCAACAGGAGGAAGCTAGAGATGGGAACGCCTAGTATGTATGGATCATTTGTCCTAGATGTAGAACTAGACTGTGATTGGGCGACAATGGATGTTAGAATCTTTTACACAAATCATTCAGAAGGAGTAGAGCTTGATAAAATCGAGATGGTTGGAGGCCACTTGGCAGGATTGGATGTCAGTAGCTATTTCAATACTGATTATATATTTGATCTTATTGCTGATGAGATGAGCAATGCAGACTATCATTGGTCAGATCACGGAGACTAACATGAATATTTTTTACCGTAGTAAATGTCCACGCAAGGCCGCAGAAAGCCTATGCGACCAACACGTTGTCAAGATGCCGCTAGAGACTGCACAAATATTATCTACGGCACATCGATACCTTGATGGTAATCTTGTCGAGGGCCGCACTGACTCAGGCCGTAAAGCTAAACGCTGGGTGCTTGATAAGCACGACGATAAATTTTATCTTGCGGCTCATGTCAACCATCCTAGTACTGTGTGGGCTAGGCAGAGCAAAGAACATTACGAGTGGTTGTACGAACACTTTCAAGCACTCAGCCTAGAGTTTGAAAGGCGCTTCAAACATAACCACAAAAGCTGGAACAAGCTAAAGTTCTTTACGAGCAAAGCCCCACAAAACATTGAAAGCTCTGGGTTTATTGCTCCACCTCAGTGTATGCCAGATGAGTTCAAAGATCCCAACACTGTTACGGCCTACAATAAATATTATGAGTTCAAGTTTTTTGATTGGTTACAAAAGGGGAGGCCAATGAGGTGGACAAATGTACTTTAAATTAAACCCTAAAGACCATCACGACTCTATCCTTATGGGGCAGGATACTGTTAGACTTTGTGAAATGCAGGGTATTGTTCCAAGAATGACAGATAAAAAAGGCATGGACACGAGAACTAAAAATAATATACTCGCTTTCAAGGCAGAGTTTTTATTTGCCCGTCTCTTTAATTTACCCTTGCCCGTTGTGAATGTTTTGTCTGATGGAGGTATAGATTTTTGGTTGGGTGAAACATCAGTAGATGTTAAGTGTAGCTCACACACTGATGGCCCTTTAATATTTGACTCTGAAAAATCTTTTGCGGCTAAAGTTGCAGTTCTTTACGGCGCAACTGATGACACTGAAATTTTTAAACTACATGGCTGTATCGGCAGGAAAACTTTTTTTGAAAAAGCCTACAAAAAAGACTTTGGCTATGGAGAAAGGTTTGTAATGGATGCAGACAGCTTAGATCCCATTGAAAAACTATGGAGGTTTTATGTTGAAAAAAACTTGGTTGTTAATTAAAGAATCGCCAGAGTACGTGTTTGCTTTGGTGATAGTAAGTTTCTTTTCTATTGGTATTACAATCGGTGAGTATCTAAAATATGGAGGATACCTATGAGCATTGATGACGTAGCCCCAGCAGAATGGGATCGTATATCTAAGAGCAACACGGTCTATGGAAAACTTTATCACCCGGAAGATAAACATGATGTGGTGAATAAGCCAGATCATTATAACAAGGGGGCCATTGAAGCTATTCAAGCTATCAAAGCTTCAATGCACCCACAGGAATTTAAAGGATATCTCAAGGGTAACTGCTTGAAATACCTTTGGAGGTACGAATACAAGAATGGCAAAGAGGATCTCAAGAAAGCACAGGTCTATTTAGGCTGGTTAATAAAGGAGCTAGAAAGTGATTGATGATACCATTGTATCAGATGTAGGTAAAGAGTATTCGGTTGAAGAAATTAAACACAGCAATCGAATCATTAAGAGTGCAACACCCAAAGGAATTTTGGATTGGCATCTCAAATGGATCGCCAGTATCTGGTTGCTAGTTGCTATCTCTTTAAGAAGTACTGGAGTGCCAGAGTTACAAGTGTATGATATGTTTTTAAGTTTTGCTGGTACTGCGCTATGGGCTGTCGTGGGATTTATGTGGCGTGATCGTGCGCTCATAATGATTAATACTATTGCGGCAGTAATGTTACTAGGCGGTTTAGTCGGAAAGATATTTGGAGCTTAACATGACATTCGATGAATATCAAACACGAGCAGGAACAACAGCTTTATATCAAGATAAGTTTTATCCTATTGCATCTTTGATGGTAGAGTCAGCAGAGTTATCTGATCTGTTTATCAAGCCTATGTTGCGTGGAGATAACAAACAAATAGATAGGCATGATATAGTTTCAGAGGCTGGTGATGTACTCTGGAATCTTGCAATGCTTTTAAGAGATAATGGGGTTGACTTTTCTGAAGTTGCACAGTACAATCTGTCCAAGCTCCAGAGTCGTGCGGAGCGTGGAGTGATTCAAGGATCAGGAGGTGATCGTTGAAAGTAATACAAGGTAACTTTACTAAAGACAAGTCTAAGTCTTTAAATGAAAAGCTAACTGAAGGTCTTACGAAACTAGAAGATTCTACTGGTGAAGAAGCTTTAAGATATCCTTTTATTCTTATTGTTGATACAGGAGAAGATTTAAGAATAGTATCTGATATAGAGATGGAGAAGTTTAATCTCTTATTAGATCTTGTAAAGATGACCATCCTAACGGGGGATTACAATTAATGGATGATGAAGTCTTTAATGTTGAGGATGCTCTTTGTCGTGCTTTTGTGATGGGTCTAGGTACTAATCTGCCCTCATCAGATACGGTGAAGAATATGCTCAGTTGGATTAGTCTAACGTCAAAAAAGGAGGGAGTTACTTTGACTGAAGATTATGTTTGTAGTTGTATACCGCGTTATATTACCTTTCTATTTAACAAATCTTAGGAGATTTATTTATGGCACTTGTTGAAGGCGTTGCATATTGGGCTTCAGTTACTACACCGAATACAACTTTTACTCCGGTGTACACTGTAAACCTTGTTGTTGATGAAGAAATTGCTAGTGACTTTAGGTCGCGTGGCTTCACCGTCAAGGATATGGAAGAAGGCCCAGCACTTCTTATCAAGCGTAAAGTTAATGGGCCAAACGGCATGATCCGTTCAGCACCAAAACTTTTAGACAAGCACAAGCAACCAATGAACGTAGCGGTTGGTAATGGTTCAAAGGTAAAGGTGCAATACAAAGAGTGGGAGTCTACTTGGAATGGCACTGTTTACAAAGGACTTGACTTACAAGCTATGCAAGTCTTAGACCTTATAGAGTATTCTAGTCCTGATGGTGCTGAGTTTGATATTGAAGATGACGATGGAGATGAACTGTAATGTGGAGATATACAAACGAGGATAAAACCTATGATGTTAGCTTGTTGTCTGATGAAGGTCAGGCAACATTCCAACTCTTAGCGACTGTACAAAGCCGTATTGATGGTTTTCAATCTGATCTTACTATTGCTCAAGCGGCGGCAGTTGCACTGCACCAGAAGATGCAAGAGTATCTAGAAGATGTTGCTATTGTCGAGGACGATGAAACGGAGGAATAAACATGGGCGACTTTGTGGCCTATCAGAAACCTTGTCCAAGTTGCGGGGGCAGTGATCCTGTCTCCGTAAACGAAAACGGTTCTGCAAAATGCTTCAGTTGTGGAACCTTTTTTAAAGATTATGAATCTGCAATGGGAGGCAATGTGGCAGACTTCAACAGCTTCAAAAGATCTAACGACAACAATTCATTTAAGGATACACAAAGTGTGTTTTATCATGCACTAACAGACCGACTAATCTCACTAGAGACTGCAAAGAAATATGGTGTCCGATCAGTCAAAGATGAGTCGGGCAAAATCATTGAACACCACTACCCTGCGTACATAAACAATGAAGAAGTCGCTACTAAAATCCGTAGAGAAAATAAAACATTTACTTGGACAGGCTCGCCCAAAGGCACTGGCCTTTTTGGCCAACAGATTGCACAGACGGGCGGTAAATATATTACGATCACTGAAGGTGAGTGTGATGCTATGGCGGCATACGAACTTCTGGGGAGTAAATGGCCGGTTGTATCTGTTAAGAATGGAGCGCAGGGTGCAGTCAAAGACGTTCAAGAAAATCTTGAGTTCCTTGAATCATTTGATACGGTGGTTATTTCTTTCGACAACGACAAGCCCGGAAGAGATGCCGCAAAGAAAGTGGCACGTATCATTAAGCCGGGAAAAGCTAAGATACTCACACTGCCCACTGAGTTCAAAGATCCTAATGAAATGCTCAAGCTGGGCCACCACAAAGCTTACGTTACTTCATGGTGGGCTTCAAAACTTTATACACCGTCTGGGATTCTAAACGTCAGTGAAGAGCGTGAGAACTACAAGAAGCGCGAGAAGAAAGAATCAATACCTTATCCTTGGCACGGCCTTAACGACAAGCTTGAAGGGCTAAGGCAGAAAGAACTGATTACTTTGACGGGCGGTACAGGTCTTGGTAAGTCTAGTGTGACGCGAGAGCTTCAGCATTGGTTGATTACTAATACTAATGATCGTGTTGGTGTCATAGCTCTTGAAGAAGATTGGCGGCGTACAGTTGATGGCATCCTTTCTATTGAGGCTAATGATCGTCTGCACATTGATAGTATTAGGGCCAAGTACAGCGAAGAAGAACTAGATAATTTCTTTAATGTCCTCTATGGCGGCAATAACGAGAATAGAGTTTATATCCATGCCCACCTTGGGATGAATGATGTTGATAGTGTATTCTCTAAGCTACGCTTTATGGCAATGGGCCTTGAGTGTAAGTGGATTATCTTTGACCACTTGCATATGCTTCTCTCTATGACTACTGATGGTGACGAGCGCCGTAACATTGACTCTATTATGCACAACTTCAGAACGCTAGTAGAAGAGACAGGTGTGGGTCTGATACTTGTATCACACCTTAGAAGAGTTGATGGCAATCGCGGTCACGAAAATGGTATAGAAGTAAACCTCAGTCACATGAGAGGATCGCAAAGTATCGCACAGCTATCTGATTCAGTAATATCTTTGGAGCGCAACCAACAAGCCGAAGATCCTGTTGAAGCCAGTACCACTAAGGTTCGTGTCCTCAAGTCTCGTTATACAGGAGACACAGGGATAGCCACCCATTTGTTTTATGATAAAGATACTGGTAGACTCAGCGAGATCGCAATGGAAGAAGAAGATCAAAATGAGATTGAATTATGAAGAGCATAGTATTTGATATTGAGGCAGACAGTTTAGAGCCTACAAAGATTTGGTGTATTGCCGCAGTTGATCCTGACTCTGGTGAAACCAAAACCTTTGGGCCTACTGAGATTGTTAACGGCCTTGCCTTTCTTACGACTGCTGAGAAGCTGATAGGTCATAACATTATTGGGTATGATCTGCCAGCTATAAAGAAGATACACAACGTAGATCTAACAGAGGGGCGAGCGATTGTAGACACTCTCGTACTATCGCGTCTCTTTAATCCAACACGAGAGGGCGGTCATAGTCTTGAGTCTTGGGGCTATCGCATTGGACTACAAAAAATAGATCATACAGAGTTTGGGGAGTACACCCCAGAGATGTTGAACTATTGTCGCAATGATGCTGTCCTCAATGCAAAGATGTTTAACCAACTAAAGTCTGAGTCTCGTGGCTTCAGCCGACAGTCAGTAACAATAGAACATGACACCCTAAAGATTATTGCAGAACAAAGGGATCATGGATTCTTATTGGACATTCGCACGGCTACACTCCTTGAAGCCGAACTAACTGACCGCCTCAAAGAAGTAGAGCGTGAAGTTCAGAAGACCTTCAGACCCAAGCAACTTAAAACTGTTTTGCTACCACACTTCACAAAGACAGGTGCGCTATCTAAGATGGCCCTTATCCAAGGATCAGAAAAGAAAAGCCGCCTAACTCAAGAAGAATATGAAGAGCTTGCTACCAAGCGTAAGGCTGTACGCATTGAAGAAGTTCCTTTTAATCTTGGCTCACGTAAACAGATAGGTGAATATCTAATTGACTTTGGATGGAAGCCAAAAAAGTTTACCCCTACAGGACAGCCGATTGTAGATGAGTCCACACTCAGCAAGATTAAAGATATACCTGAAGCAAAACTTATTGCAGAGTATCTTCTATTACAAAAGCGTATAGCACAGGTGTCTTCTTGGCTTAAAGCGACCCATGAAGATGAGCGCGTAAGAGGCTTTGTAAATCCTAATGGCACTATAACAGGTCGCATGACACACAACAGCCCCAATATGGCACAGGTTCCTAGTGTTTCTGCACCCTACGGCAAAGAGTGTCGAGCCTGTTGGACTGTAGAAAAGGGCTATAAGCTAATTGGTATTGATGCTAGTGGCCTTGAGTTAAGAATGCTTGCACATTATATGAAGGATGAGGACTTCAAAAATGAAATATTGCACGGAGACATACACTCAACTAACCAACGACTTGCAGGGCTTGAATCGCGAAATCAAGCAAAAACATTTATCTATGCACTCTTATACGGAGCAGGAGATGAAAAACTTGGCAGTGTGGTTGGAGGAAACAAGCGTGATGGTGCGAAACTTAGAAAGCGTTTCTTCGATAATCTCCCTGCATTTAAACATCTTAAAGACACAGTTGGACGAGCGGCTTCAAAAGGTTTCCTCAAAGGACTAGATGGCCGCAAGCTATATGTTCGCTCTGAACACGCCGCACTGAATACACTACTTCAAAGTGCTGGTGCTATCGTTATGAAACACGCTATGATAAACTTACACCACGATATAAAACTTAATACTCTTGACGCACACTTTGTCTGCAACGTCCATGATGAATGGCAGATAGAAGCTTTAGAAAAACAATCTGATTGTGTGGGTCAGTTAGGTGTAGACGCTATTCGTAGAACGGGGGAAGAGCTTGAGCTTTTCTGTGAGCTTGATGGAGAGTACAAGATAGGAGATAACTGGAGTGAAACGCACTAATGTGAAACAACTTGATATTTTTGATGATTTAAGTCCACATAAACTGCACAGAAAAAACGATCCAAGCACAAGCAAAGAAGCCGCCTATTCAATACCCTTAGCAAAAACTAGGGCCTTTGTTCTGGGCCTAGTAGAAGAGGCGGGGGCAAGAGGGATTACAATAAGAGACATGACAAAAAGGTTTCCTGAGATATCTCCTAGCTCTATAACATCCAGACCTAATGAACTAGCAAAACTAGGGCTTATCTTTTATGCTGGGGATAAACGAGATGGGTCGAGAGTTATAAGGCATATAAAATATAAGGAAGACATAGATGAAAACACAGCACGAGCCTAACAGAGTCGGTGATCTAGCAGAACACTATGCCGTTACATGGTTGTGGGACAACGGCTACCATGTGTTCAAGAACTGTGGGTGTACAGGGCCGGTAGATATTGTTGCCCTAAACCCAGAGGGTGAGGTCACTTTGATAGATGTCAAGTCTTATAAAGATGGCAGACTATCTGCAAAGACCCAACTTCAAAAAGAGCTTGGTGTGCAGTACCTCCACTACAACTCAAAGACACGGAAGTGTCGATTCGTAAGGCATAGGAAATGAAACTTGACACACTAATTGACGATATTTATGGACAGCTTTCAGCTTTATCCGAAGGCCGTGAATTTAATTTATCGGAAGAAGATCTAGACTTTACTTTAGCGCGTATGAAAGATTCCATCTTGGCTTGGGCTAGACCATCCGAAAGGAACTCAGAGTTTACTCTGCGTATGTCTAACATTGGTCGCCCCACTAGACAGCTTTGGTATGAGCAGAATATGCCTACTGAATCTTCAGGCCCAACGCCCTCCACACAAATCAAGTTCTTGTACGGACATATCTTAGAAGAGATCCTTCTTATGTTTGTCAGGGCCGCAGGCCATAAAGTTACTGACGAGCAGAAGGAGATCGATGTTCGTGGCATCAAAGGACATATTGATTGTAAGATAGATGGTGAGGTAGTCGATGTCAAGACTGCTTCTAGGATAGCCTTCAATAAGTTTCGTGAGGGCCGTCTGCGTGAAGATGATCCCTTTGGTTATATGTCCCAGCTTGCTGGCTATGAAGAGGCTGAAAAGTCCTCTGAAGGGGGTTTCCTTGTCATTAATAAAGAGAGCGGTGAGCTATGCTTATATCGCCCAGAAGAGCTTGATAAGCCTAGTATAACCTCTCAGATACAGCGCACACGTAAAGCATTAAAGCTGGCAACCCCTCCAGAAAGATGCTATGAGTCTGTACCAGAAGGTAAGAAAGGCAACATGAAGTTGAACCGCAACTGTAATTACTGTTCTTATAAGTTTGAATGCTATAAAGATTCTAATAACGGTCAAGGCTTACGAACATTTAAGTATGCGAATGGGCCTGCTTACTTTACTCATGTTGAATTTGCACCACGGGTAGAGGAAATAACATGAACCAAAAGATAATGAAGAAGATCAATCGTCAAGTAAAAATTATTACTGTCGAATGGCTTCAAAGTTTAATGCCCGAAGAAGAAGCAGAAAAGATAAACTTAAATAATTATAAAAACTATATAGGTGAAACAACTCATTACTTTAATGGTGGTTGTTTTTATAATTCTGCGTTCACTGAAAAGTGGACACGAAAAAAACTCAAGTCCTTATATACTAAAAACCCAGATAAACCTATTGACAGCTATACTTCAATAGATTTAAGATGAAGGCTACTACTCTTGAGGCGTTGATTTTCTTCTGCGCCAAACAACTAGCAGATGATGAAACAATAGACGATGATCTTTTGTTTGAGTTGTATGCTGTATTAAAGATTCACTTTGAAGGAATACCTACAGTACATTGAAACCAAAAATAAAAAAGGGATATAGGAAGGCTCGCGTTAAGCGGCCTACTGACAAAGCACCTGTTCGTGGATACGATTCTAATTGGGAGTATGAGCTACACTCAGGCATCCTAAACGATTGGAAGATTCATTCCGAACAAGCCAATTATATCGTTGAACATACTTATCACCCAGATTTCATTCGTGAAATAGATGGAAAGAAAGTTTATCTAGAGGCAAAAGGTCGTTTCTGGGATCACAATGAATACAACAAGTATGTGTGGATTGCAAAAGCTTTACCAGAAGATATTGAACTGGTATTTTTGTTTGCTAATCCTGATGCGCCCATGCCTCAAGCAAAGCGCAGGAAGGACGGCACAAAGCGCAATCACGCTGAGTGGGCCTCCTCTAAAGGATTTAGATGGTTTTCTGAAGATAGTATCCCAGAAGATTGGATAGATGTTTCAAAGAGGGGGAGTATAGGTGATGATGAATGATCGCAAACGCGAGCGTTTAGAAAAGTTTAGTCGCCATAAAAGAAAAAAGTACGAAGAGCGGCTTGACGAAAAGTACAAGCCAATCAAGAAGCGAAACAAATATAAGCTAAACATAAATGACCTAAACGATATTGAAGAGTTAGAATGAGGTCACCATGCACAAAAGTTTGTAAAATAGAAAACGAAGTTTGCATTGGGTGTGGTAGAAATCTAAACGAAATAAGTAACTGGTCTAAATACACAACCGAAGAAAGGAGTAAGATCATTGGACGCCTATCAACAATATATACACAAAAGCCGATACGCCCGTTACCTTCCAAGTGAAGAGCGGAGAGAAACGTGGAAAGAAACGATCACCCGCTATATTAAATACTGGGGCGATAAACTTAATGATGATGAGCGTGTGGAAATATTCCAAGCTATTCATAAGCTAGAGGTCATGCCATCTATGAGGGCTTTGATGACCGCAGGGCCAGCACTAGATCGTGATAATATGGCAGGGTTTAACTGTAGCTATATTGCTATTGATAGTCCTCGCTCTTTTGATGAAATGATGTATGTGCTTATGTGCGGCACTGGTGTTGGATACAGCGTAGAAGAGCAATACATTTCAAAACTTCCAGAGATCGCAGAGGACTTTCATGCAACAGATACAGTCATACACGTACCAGATTCAAAAGTTGGATGGGCGAAATCGTATCGGGAGTTGGTATCGTTGCTGTATAGTGGTCAAGTACCAGAATGGGATACATCTAGAGTTCGACTTGCGGGTTCCTCGCTTAAAACTTTTGGAGGTAGAGCAAGTGGCCCAGAACCTCTTATCGACCTCTTCAAATTTACAGTTAGACTATTTACGGGAGCGGCTGGACGAAAGCTTACATCCCTTGAATGCCACGATCTTTGCTGTAAGATCGCTCAAATCGTTGTCGTTGGAGGAGTCAGACGATCAGCCCTGATTAGTTTGTCAGACCTTTCTGATGATGCGCTACGTCAAGCGAAGCATGGGGCTTGGTATAATACTGAGTCACAGCGGGGCCTTGCAAATAATAGTGCTTGTTATACCAGCAAGCCGTCCTTTGAACAATTTTTAGATGAGTGGAGAAGTCTTTATGAATCAAAAAGCGGAGAACGCGGAATCTTCAACAGAGCCGCAAGCCAAAAACAAGCTGAAAGAAATGGTAGACGGGATAGCGACAGAGATTTCGGAACAAATCCCTGTTCTGAGATCGTATTACGAAAATCACAAGTTTGCAACCTTTCAGAAGTTGTCGTCAGACCGGAAGATACGGCTAAATCTCTCAGGAGAAAGGTACGAATTGCGACTATCTTGGGAACTCTCCAAGCCACGCTCACGAACTTCCGCTACCTGAGAGGGATTTGGAAAACTAATACAGAAGAAGAATCTTTACTGGGCGTGAGCCTTACAGGGATTCTTGATAATCCTTTACTGACTCTTGAAAACGATGATCTTGATTTATTGCTTCAAGATCTGCGTGATGTGGCTGTAGAAACAAATAAAGAATGGGCAGAAAGATTAGGCATTCCTCAGAGCGCGGCTATTACTTGCGTTAAACCTAGCGGTACAGTGTCGCAACTGGTAGATTCTGCGTCAGGCATACACGGACGCTATGCCCCTTATTATATTCGACGGGTCAGGGCTGATGTACGAGATCCACTGTGTAATGTCTTAGAAGACGCTGGAGTGCCTTGTGAAATGGATAACTTCTCACCTAGTACCAAGGTATTCTCCTTCCCAAAGAAGGCTCCAGAGGACGCTGTGTTCGCTTCTGAGCAGACAGGGATGGAACAGCTAGAACTATGGGCCACATATCAAGAACACTGGTGTGAACATAAGCCCAGCATCACTGTATACTATCGGGACTCTGATTTCCTTCAGCTTGGTAATTGGGTATACAATAACTTTGATACAGTCTCTGGTATTAGTTTCTTACCATTTGACGAACACACCTATGCTCAAGCCCCATATGAGCAGATAACAGAAGATGAATACGCTGAAATGGTAAAAGATTTTCCGACAGCCTTTGATTGGGATCTTAATGAAGCAGATGACTTCACTGAAGGAGCGCAAACACTAGCTTGTGTAGGTAACGCCTGCGAACTATGAAAGACGCAACAATAATAGGGTTTCGGGTATTGATAGACTCAGAGGGCTTGTTAGTTACTGAGCAGACTGAACTGCCAGATGAACATATAGCCAAGGTCTTTCGGGAGGAAGAATCTCAAGTATTAATTCGTGCGGCTATTAGAGCCTTTAAAGAAATTACTGGAGATGTACATTCTAAACTGGAGACAGAGATAGACGCCATCAACAGGGTTTGCTAACATCCATTGCGGATGAGATAAGCCCACCTGTATCAGCCCTATGGCGAGCAGTTTTCTTTGCAATCTTCTTAGGTTGCTTTGAAAATTGCTTGCCTTTTTTTGTGTCTTCTCTTTTCTTTGCAGACGTTGCGGCATACTCTGCGGAGGACAAAGATTCTCTAGCACTCTTAGGAAGATAGCGTTCACCTGTAGCCTTTGAGCCTTGTGTAGAAGGCTTACCAGACTTAGTACCCCAATCTTCTTTTGTCCAATCCTTTAAGGATTGCTGAGACTTTTTAAGTGCCATTAAGTATAACCCCCACCCTTAGCTTTATATTGCTTGGCTAACATCTGGGCTTTGCGTCCAGACCATTGACCGGGATCACCCCCTTTACCACTTGCTTTAATCTTGTTAAAAAGGTTTTTTCGCATTGTTGGCTTAGTGTAGTTTCCTGCCTCATTAACTTTACTTCCTTTGTTATACATTTGTCTTTCTAGATCAAAGATACTTTTCATCGTCAACGCTCCATATCAAAGACAGACTTGTATGATACTCTACCGCCTTTAGAATACTGCTCTTTTCCTTTGTCAGCTTGGGCTAAAGGATGTTTACGCTCCAGTTGATTTATACTCATGCCTTTACTTTTGCCGCCTCGCCCTCCTCTTGAGTCACTAGAAAGTGTTGGAGTATCTGGTGTTGTGGGCATCGCCCTGTTGGGGCCAAAGCTAGAGCCTTGGTTCAAACTACGTATAAATTGACCAGCGGGGCTAATATCTGATATTACTTTAGCAACTTGCCCAAATACTTCTATTGGTCTAATTTTAGCTAGTGTACTTGCGTTTATTTTTTGTTTAGCCATCTTAATCTCCGGGCGGTAACGCCAATAATTTTTCGTTTGAAATTATCCAAGCCTTTGGAATCGCTATCTCTGCATCACCCTGCACAGCCTTACCATCTTCAAGCAACATATGAGGACATATAATTATAAGGTCATCGTCCTCATGGATTACCATACCGCAAGAAACTGCTATAGCGGCTGTAATCTGTTTGAGTTCGTTGATATCCCTCCAGCCCATGTTTGAGCCTCCAGAGGCATCGTGCCATACAATCTTACTGAGCGTTACCACTTGACCTTATCAGCCCAATAAGCCGCAGACATATTTCCACGCTTGATGTTCTTTCTGTGACGGGCTTTGAAGCTCTTGCGCTTGGCCTTCATACGTGCAGATTCACCGGCTTTGGGTTTACCCGCAGTCTTAGCGCCTTGCTCACCAAAGCGTATAATCTTTTCTTTACCGTCTTTGCAGGCTTTGACAACATGAGACTTCTTAGGATGGTTAGGTGTGCGCTTAGGCTTGTTGCAGGCCATCTTCTTCTTGTCGATCTTGCCACCCTTGGCAACAGCAAAGCGTCTTGTAACACCGCCTGTGCTTTTACCAAACCTTTCTACTAAATTTTCTTCTACAAAACTTTCAAATACGGCAGGATCTCCTTGAGCTTTATCATATAAATTAAAGCCCATAAAGTTGTTTTGTCTGTCGCCCGTTGCGCCATGAAAGCCGGTGTCCCCAAAAGCCTGTTGAACATATTCTTTACCCTGTAAAGCGGCTCTGGCTAAACTGTTATCGCCTGCCATCTTAGCTAATAACATATGATTAGCGGCGTTAAATACATCTCCAGCCAGCACACGCCCATCTTCAACCTTTACTCTTTCTCTTTCGTGTAAAGAGCCTTCATCAACAAGACGATTTACAAGCGCCATAGCTTCTGCTTCGTTTCGTCGTAGATCTTCTGCTCCGACACCAAAAAACTTTTCTGCGCCTTCTTCCATCAAACGAGAAACCTTTGTTAAAAAACTACCGCCCTCTGCAAAGCCTGAACGATCTTCTTCGTCTGTAAAAGCTCCACCAGCCTGTTCAATATAAGGTCTTCCTGTCATCTTATCTATGCGCTCATCAGGCTCATCAGGCGCTTGAGGTATTAAAACTTCTCCACCCTTTTTAAATGCGCTTCTGCTTGGCCCTTCTTCTTCATCAACAGGAATTAAACGGGTGTATATGGCCTTGTCCCTAGCCTGTATTACTTCTGATTGATACCGCATAGCTTCTTCAGCCGTTACGTCTTTGAGTTTTAAAAACTCTTCTAGCTTTGGAACTTCTGGTAAATAGAATCTATTTCCTAAAATAGTATCAGCCGCTTTTTTACCAATCTGATCTGCAAGAAGGATACGCGCTTCATTTGGCTCCATGCGAGTCAGCACAGCATTCATCGTCATGTATAGGTCTTGTTGATATTTATAAAGATTTTCGTAGCGCGTCCTCATGTCTTCAACATAATCTTCGCCTTCAACGTCTGCCGCCAGCTTAGGCCGTGTCGTTTCTGATGCTTTATTTTTGTAGCCACCGCCTGCAAAATAAATGGCTTGTTCAGGTCGCATAAGTTTTGTAGGGATGCCTAACGCATTTCGTATGACTTCTGTTTCCAAATCTTTCTTTGGTGTGCGTACACCCGGATAAAGCTCACCGTCTGCGGCAATGCCTATGTTTTGGAGGCTTGTTATGGTTCCCGGCACAAAGGCTTCAAACATATGATAAGCTATGTTTCCTAAAGCTTTTTCTGGATCGTCTGCTGGAATTAATTGTTGTCCAGTAGACGTTCTACCGTCTCCTGCGTAAGCCGTAATAATATCAGTAAAGGCTTCTGTAATAATTGCTTGATCTGTGTAAGGCGTTAAAGATTTTGCAACCCCCTCTAATATACCTACACCTATAGATTTAAGCTGGTTCTCGCCTTTTATTTCACCACGCATAATTCTGTCTGCCATCACCATAAAAGGTTCTTTGACAGTACTGTAAGAATCAATAAACTGCGTATCAATAGTTACAATTTCATCTCCCCAACGCACAGGAATTTTTGGAGCCTTAGACCACGGAGTATGTGACATTTCCTGTATAGCTTCGCTTTCTTCTTCGCTTAGTCCCATTGCCACTGCACCGATTTTGGCAGAGGTTGCCCAAAGACTATTTGTTGCTATGTATCCACCAAGTCTTTGCATTCCACGGCGTTTAATAACAGGATTATCACTATTAATTTCTTTATGTCCCTGCTTTATAATGTTCCAACTGGTTCTAACAATTTCAGCAGGAAACGAAACAAAACTACCCACTGGCAAGAAGCGCAAAGATTTAATTCCGTTTGGAACTTTGTCATAGTTTGGAAAAGTATCTTGAACAATACTAGCGGCTTCTTTTTTGAGGTCATCTATAGGCGCATCAGGCATAGCCCTCCTTAAAAAATCAAGCTCTTTTTCAAAAGCATGTATCTTAAAGAAGTCATCAGTGCCTCTGTAAAGCTCTTCAGCGGCCTTATAAGTTTTAGATGCCCCACCCAATACTACTTCATCAGCCACATCCACAGCTTTTCCGACACGCCCGTAAGTAGCATCTATTTTTGCAGTCTTATCGCCTGCTCGCATCCTAGCGGCATCATCAAAAAGAGTTCTAAATTCATTTAGGCGAACATTGGTGTTGATAATACCCAGCCCTAAATACTCTTCGTAAAGGCTGTCGAGTCCTTTATCGCCTCGTTTAGCGGCGGCGTTCATAAGAGTATTAAATACTTTTGCTTCTCCAATAGGAGAAATACCATTAGCCAATCCAAACTGCACACCACCCATTAAGTTTCTCACATGAGTAGTCCAGCTACCAACAGTTTTCATAGCCTGTGATGTGGCTTTAGCAGAAGCAAAGAGCCTGACGCCTGCCATATCCTCATAACTTTCAAGGCGTGATTGTCGCCCAGCAATAGCAGTAGCAATCTCAGGCGTTGTGTACTTCCCATCTAGTGCCGTGCCAGTGCCTTCAATCTTTGTGTTGTAAAATATTTTACCTTTTCCATCACTAGTACCAAAAACACGTTTTTCATCAAAAATATAACTACCACGAGCAGACTTCAAAAGATTTGCACCGAACTCAGCATTTTCTGCAAGTTGAGCCATTTTACTAATAGTAAGTACAATATTTTCTGTTGGGTTTTCAACCTCTCCTAACAACTCTCTAATTTCTTTAGGAAGCGTTTGATCTTTTCTTTTTAAAATGTCTCTGTTTATTTGAACATTCTTTGAATAAAAATCAAAAACATCTTCACTGCTGGTAGACTGCTCTAAAATTTCTTGAACTTTAATATATGCTTGCTCAAAGGCTTTGCCGTCTTCCAAGGTTTCATCTGCGTTCATCATTGCAGTTTGAATATACTTTGTAGCGTTGTGGATAACACTTTCAGAAGGGACGTAACCACCGTCTTCATAGGCACGATAAGAACGAGTCATATACTGTCCTACGTTCTGTCTAATAACTTCTCGTGCTTCATCGCTAGGAACAGTAGAGTTATATATTCTGGCTGAAAGATCATCAATCATTTCTCTAGCACGAACAATATCTGAAGCTACTTCTTGTGGAATATTTAAATCTGCCGCCACCCATTCAACCTTTGCGTCAAAAGAAGCTACAGGAGAAAACTCAAAGTCTTGAGTTAATGCACGAGTTAGTTTGCCTTCGTCTAACTGATCTACAGGAAGCTCATCAAGCGCCATGTTTAAGCGCGTTGCAATATTTTCTGCTTCACGAATAGTTTGTCTTTCTGCATATTGCTTACCACGAAACATATTGTCTGCTTCTTCTGTCCAATAACCGCGAGAAGAAAACATCTGATTTAAAAATCTTTTGTACCACTTGCTATTTTGTTGTTCGACTTGAGCAACACTATTTGGGTTTGGACTAAACTCTACATCAGCGTGAATAGCAGAAGGAGCTATTTCAATTTCATTTTTGTTTTCGTCTATAAATGTTAAAAGTTCGTCAGCCTGCTCATCAACACTGCTGTTTCTGTTAGGCATAAACTTTTTACCAACAATACCAACACCACTTAAAAATTTTTCAACGGCCCCACCTAAGATAACACCTTCAAGGCCCACCTTAAATCTTTGAGTTAGTACACTATCGCCTTCGTCTGTTGAAAGATATTCAATAGTATCTTTTAAAAACTGACTTTCAATATCAAAAGAGTCTTCAATGCCCCTTGCTAGGTTGCCTTCGCCCTCTTGAAAATATAATTCTTCTGCAATTAATCCACTAGTCACACCTTTTTTAAAATCAGATATGTTGCTAACTCTATCTAGGGCTTTGAAGGCTCCTGCACCGCCAGCAACCAAAGTTCCAAGCTCTCCTACAGGGCCAGCAACGGTTGAATAGTCTTGATACTCTCCGCTTTCTGTAAGAACATCTTTTGGCTTAACACCCAACAAGGGCGCAAGGCCCTGAATAAATGTTTTTCTCATGTTAGTTCGCATTTCTGCATCAATAACATCATCTTCAGCGCCCAATGCTTTTGCCACAGGATTAACAAGAAAATCACTAATTACACTTACAGGCCCTTCTCCAGCCTTTGATAAAACCTGTGTCATATCAGTACGAAAATTACCTTCAGGCTCTTCATATTCTGTAGGTACAGGCGTAGGCGGCTTTACCGCTTCTTTAAAGGGGTCAAAGACACCTACTGTGTTTGGCTGTGCAAACGGATCATAAATATCAGCCATTATTGAATTCCGTATGTTTGGAAATAGTAGTCTTTTAATGCTTGCTCAGAAATACCTTCGTTTTCAGGCCGCGCTTTAGCCGCCTCTAAAAATTCTTCTAGAGTAGGGACTGCACGAGTTGGCGCTGACACGGCAGATGCTGGGCTTTCTAAACCTTGTGGTCTATTTGCTTGTGGTAGATTTACAGCTTCCTCGCGTAGATTTCTTGCATAGTCTGCAAAAGCTCTGTCATACTCTTTTCGCAATTCAGTAGTATCTTCTCCACGCCCTTCAGCCGTTTTTATTCTACTTAAAATCTTTGAGCCGTCTCCCTTCTCATCATGCCACCACCTAATACCATTATCAAAAAATATTTTTCCTGCCTCTCCCAATTTATAGTTTGATGCGATTGATGCTACATCCATAAATATTTTAGTAAAAGTTTTATACTCTTCGTCAGTATCAATTTCAGCTAGAGTACTAATACCCGCATCTCCTAACCTACTAAATATTTGAGAGGTAGCATTGCCAATCAGATTTTTTTCAGAAAAGTCTGCCCAATTAAAAGATTTCATGTTAGCAGTTACACGATCTTTTTCAGTAGATAGATCTAATTCTAAAGGCTCACCATTTTCACCCCTCATTATTTCTCGTGAGGGTTGTCCAAATTGAGTCCTTTTTCCGTCTGACCCAATATCGTAAGTTGTTTTTACTTTTATTCGGATTACTTTTTCGCCTGCTGTTATAAAGTCTTCAGTCTCAATAAGTTCTCTGCCTAATTTTGGATCAGATCTGTTTGACATAATATCATCTGCATACTGACTTGCTTTTGTAAAGTCTCTACTTCTCTGATACTCTTCGCCCAAGTGCTGAAATTTTCTAAGTAAATAACCACGGCTTGTAGGATCTTGATCGTCTATATACTCTTTTAATGATAAGATTTCTCTTTGGTCAGTATCTTCAATACCAAAACCTGAAAAAAAGCCTGTAAGCTTTCCAAGTAAAGCGTCTCTTACATTACTGGGTCTAGTTTCTTTTGCAATAGTATTTAACCTTTGTTGATCTTTACCTAAACTATTATCTTCAATAAAGGCTCTCATTTTAGTCAAGGCGGCTAGTTCTTGTTCAGCCATTTCTTTAGCGGCTTTATAAATAGTGCCTTGATAATGTTGTGTGCCTCTATCCTCAAAAGGTGTTTCATTTTTTATTTCTGCTTCAACAATAGGCGTATGCTTTTTAATTAAGAATTGAAGAGGTGTAGTACCAGAAGTATTTATTTGTTCCCAGACTCTAGCGTTTTCTGCGGCAAGAGTATCTGCCTTGCCAGCAATAGCATACCCTGACTTAAACTCAGTACTGTTCATAAAATCTTGGGTTCGTTGTGCTAAAACTTTATTGCCGATTGTAACACCAAGCCCCATAAGTGCTTTTTGCAAGACAGATCTTTCTTGTTCTTTTTGACGCTGTCTATTCCGCTCACGTTGTTGAGCAAGTAAAGACTCTCCAAATGCTTCAATACCCATTTTTACACCTCGTTTTCAGGTTCTGCTAAAAGGCTTGCTGGGCCTTCTTCTTCTTCTACACCTTCTTCAATATCCATTTCTTCAGCGGTAGGAAGACCTTTTATCTTACCCTGTTCTTCTAAAGAAATATAAGGCAGTCTAATTCCAAGCTCTTTAAACTTTTTAATATTATTAAGTTTTTCTTCTTTCATAGAGTTACCAAAGAACATTTCTTCTTCAACTTCTTCAGTTTCTTCGCCTCTAAAAATAGTTGGATCAATACCCGCCCTTTCTGCGAGTGCTAAAATAATGTATGCCGTAGGCTCTGCAAGAAGCATCATTAAATCAACAGTCCACTTTCCTTGAGTAAAGCCCTTAAATAAGAAAACTTGAGCAATATCCATAACAGGCATATCATCAAGTAGAACCTCTATAAGTTGCTCATAGTTTTCTTCTTGAATAAACTGAGTAAAAATCCACTCTGTTGCTTTGTGTATAGTTGTATACTCAGGAGGTTGCTCGTAGGGGGCAGGGTTATCAGGATCAGACGTAAGACTCTGTCCCGGTATAGCCCGACCACCGTTGATTAGTACATCAAAATATTGTTCATTCATTAGCCTAACGCCCTTTGCATATACTCAGGATAAATATTAAAAAAGTTTGCTGTAGCCCCATAAGCATTAGAAGCCATTTGACCTCTGTAAGCATTAAAGAACTGCTCTGGCTGGCCCGTGTTTAACTCTTGACCAATACTGGTTGTTGAACCCATATCAAGCGCCGGTACTGCAATAGCGTACTGGTTGTATTGATACTCAGGAACGTCTTCTAGTCCTATAGCTTGCATACCTTTACTTAGTACACCTTCAGCAACAGTTCTTGGCGCACCAGCTATAAGATCCCCAACGCCTGCTCTAGCTTCTGCTATATTGCCTGCAACATCTCGACCAGTTACAAATTCACTGGCCTTCTCTAAGAAAGACTTGTCTGGGGCTACTGCCGCTTTACCAGAAGCAAAGAAAGGGTCTGCCGCCGTACCTGAACCACCCTGTTGGGCAATATTTTCAGCTAAGGCTTCTGCAATATTTCCAGCACTACCAGAAACAGGGGCCTTTGCTACAGCTTGCATATTCTGAAAACCCATATTAAGATCTCTTGATAGCAAAGACGATGATGGTGGCCCCATTTCATAAGTTATACCGCCAATTTCACCAACAGGCCCAAAAGGATCTGGAGAAAGGTTTGGCGCTCTAACAACTGTTTCGCCTATTGGACTTGTAACATCAAAAGCTGTTGCAGAATCAATCTGTCCTTGCAAGCCTTCAGAAACTTCTGTTATGTTACCCATCTGGTCTTGAGCTAAAGCTGTAGCTGTAGGATCACCAACAGGCTGAGAGATATCAAAAATACTTTTACCCGCTTCTGTTATGTTTCCAAAAGACTTTTGAGCATTTGTAAAAACTCCTCCCCAACCATCAACATCCATATTAACACCAAGCTTACTTAATCCCTGACCAAGTGTACTGTCAACGGTGATTCCAAGATTTTTAGCCGCCGCACCAATTGTATCCCCTACAACCTGTGTAACGCCATCAGTAATACTACTAAAAAACTTACCAGTATTAGAAGCAACCTTTACAGCGCCTTGAATAAAACTAGAGGCCGCTTGACCAACAGCACCCATGCCCTGTAAACTTCCTGCAAGCCCACCAACAACTCCGGGCGTTGTACCTACCAACATTCCCGATAGGATTTGCCCGACCCCCGGCAGGACTAGAGCAAGACCAATTTGACCAATAATGCCAATCTTACCCATAAATTTTCCAATAGACTTAAAGGCACTTTTAATTCCTTTGCCAATCTTTTTAAAGACTTTCTTTACGCCTTTAAATATTTTTTTAAAAAATCCCATGCTTATATACCTCCACCCGGACTCGTGAACAAGCTATCAATCATATTAGTTAGTGTACTTATAGTTGTATTACTACTATTTCCAGCCGCCGCCTCATTACCAAGAGCCACAGCATACAACTGAGTCTGTCTAGTTTGGTTATTTTCATATGCTTGATTTACATAGTTAGCCTCATCTCTTACGGTCTGCCAAGTATTTTGTTGCTGTTGCATAGTAAGTGCAAAAGCATTCTGAGCATTTTGCTGGGTCATAGCATTATCAGCGGCTGTCTCAGCCAAAGCAACTTGACGCCTCCAAGCAATATCAGATTGAGCAATAGCATTCGCGTTTGCCGCATTAAACTGTTCGCGGTTAAAGTCTTGGGCAGAATTAAACTGTTCAGCCTGTAAAGTCATTTGAGCGGTTGCAATTCTTTCAGAACTACTAGCGCGTAATTGTGCGGCCTCAACTGCCGCACTAGCACCTATTCCAGCACTTTGTACTTGAGCATCAGCACCAATCTGAGTAGTTGTTATGCGTGTTTCTGCATCTAAGTCAGCAAGCTTTTGTCTATTAAGTGCATCAGCATTGTACTGCGACATAGCATTTGCTTGTTGAGCATTAAACTGTCTTATCTGTGCCGCCAGATTTTCATTAAACTGATTAATTTGATTTGTACTTTGAGCATTGAATTGCTTTGCGGCATTGCTCATAGACTGATTAGACAACAAAGTTTGTTGCATCATTTGAGCATCAAGTACTACTGCCTGTTGACGGTTGTTTAAGTTTGTCATATCCATCTGCAAAAAGGCTTGAGCATTTTGAGAGGCAAGTCTTGTTTGGTTATTAGCATTAGTAAGATCTAAAGACGCCATTGCCGCCGCATTTTGCATAGCCGCCTGTTGACGATTATTTAAATCTTGCATAGTCATAGACTGCATAAACTTGCTGTTAGCCATAGCAACCTGTTGTTCTGCACTAAACTGAGCCAGATCCACTTTTGCAACCATTGAAGCATTTTGAACAGCACGTTGCTGATCTACATTCAATTGTGCAACATTCATTTGACTTGCTATCTGAGCCTGAAGCATATTAGTCTTCATACGAGAATCAAGATTTGCAAGTCTTGTTTGTTGTTCAGCCGTCAGGTTTTCTGAGCTTGCTTGATTTAAAGCAGTCAGATTTGCAAGTTCCATTTGCTGTTCGTTACTAAGGTTTGCCAACTCCATCTGTTGCTTAAAGCCTGCATTCTTAGCAAGAAAGTCTGCGGCAGTCTGCATCTCAACAAGCCGTGACTGATTTTCAGCAGACATATTCGCCGCATTAGTTTGGAACTCAAACTGAAGATTAGCTAATTCAGTCTGCTGTTCGTTACCCAAGTTTTGAGCATTGATGGCCTGTTGGTTTTGAACATTCTGTACTGCTGATTGCTGACGATTCTGAAGGTTCGCCATTCTAGTCTGCTGTGCTTGAGCCGCAGTAGCAATCATTGCGTCTTGTGCAAACTGACTCTGAAGCACTGACATTTGCTGTGCCATCTGAGCCGTCTGAGAAGCCGCTGTCTGACGATTAGCAGTGTTTTGTAGCCTTCGCTGTGCGTCTAAGTTAGCTTGCTGTACGTTGGCTTGTTGCTCGTTTGAGAGGTTCTGAGCAGACCTTTGCTGTAGTGCTTGTGCATTAGACTGAGCAATAGGCATAGCACTTTGAATAATAGAATTTAAAAGTGCATCACGGCCTACTGTAGAAGCCGTCAAACCTCTTTGCTCTAGCATTCTATTTACTTGTTCTACTGCTGGTCTAGCCCATACAGGAACTTCACCATCTTCAATGCCTCCAAGCAGTGTCTCCATCTGTGAAGATACAAGAGCCTCTGTCGGTAAAGCCGCTACAGCCGCTTGTATTTCTATAGGTTCGTCATCTATTTGAGCTTCAACAGTTTGAGGATCTTCAACGATGGTTGCGCTAATTTCTGGAGGAAGTTCTCCAACTTCTGCGACCATGTCTGCCGCCGCACCTTTAGCCGCCGTACCTTTTACTTGACGTACTTGAGCCGCTTCATAATTTAAAGTTTCTAAAATCTGAGCGGCTTCTGCATCTTCAGCGGCTTTACCAATAATTGCTCTACGTTGAGCAACTTCTGCTTCTTTTGTAGGCGCAACCTCTGTGGTCTTGCCCGTGACTTTATCAACATAAGCACCGTCAGAAATTTCGTACTGTGCGGCTACTGCTAGTGCCGCCTGCTCTTGTGCGGCATCTCTTCCTGCCGCTACAGCCCTTTCAGTTAAAGCCTGTGGTTGAAACTGAGCAATAGCGCCTTCGCTGAGTTCGCCTTGCTGTGCTTCGACAGTCGGTACATCTGCCTCATCAATAAGTGTTGCATCATACGTATCGACTTCTACAGTATTAGGCGCATCTACGTCTGTAAGCCCAGCTTGAGCAACACCTGACTCTGTAAGTGTTGGGTCTACGCTAGGTGGTGGCGGCGGCATCACAGTGCTTGTTTCTGGCGATGCTGGCCTTGGCCCCCCCGTTGTGGGTATTAAAGCGCCTTGTTGCCTTCCGGGTGGAGGAGGCATTACGGTGCTTGTTTCTGGTGGCCTTGGCCTTGGCCTTGGTCTTCCTTCTGCTTCTAATAGAGCGCCCTGTTGCATTCCGGGTGGGGGAGGCATAGACGCATCTTTTTTACTTTGTTCGGCCTGTAATTTTTTCATATCTGCGATTGCTTGAGGACTCATCATCCTACCGCCTGTTTGAGCCGCATAACGAATACCGCCTTTTCTAGCACCATCACGACCTTCTTCGTCTTCTTCTTTTTTTTCTTCTTCTTTATATAAGTCTGGCATTGAAACTTTACGAATGTTTTCTTCTTTCATTTCTGTAAAAGGAGTAGTAGATAAATTAGGATCGTCTACATTTACTTTTTTTAATGTAGGTTTAAATTCTTCAGACAAATCTTCTACTGTAACAGGATCAGGATATTCAAAACTTTCCCATACAGAAGAGCCGGGAGATTTAGGACGATTAGGATCTTTAGAGGGTATATAAGGTGTACCATCTTCTGTCTGTGTGCTAGTAAGCGCCCCCTGACCAAGTTGCCCCTTAATCTTGCTGGTGTCCATATTCAAATAGAATTTTTCGCCATTTACCATCATATAGGGCTTACCGTCCTCATCAATCTGAATATTAGGCAAACCTGAAAATGCCTTAACTCTTTGAGGCTTTTTATGTCTAGCGACTTTTCTTGCTTTTTGCTTTTTAGCCATTTATATATTCCTCAGTACGACCAGATTGCAGGAGATGGAAAAACTTCTTCTGCCATATCTAAGTGTATAAATCGTCCTTTTCCTTTTTGATTAACACCTATTCTTTTTACACCATGCTTCATGGCGACCTCAAGAACCTTTAAAGCTTTATCTCCGCTTACAGCTATATCAACTGCACACCCTGTTGTATGTGCGCCTACGCGACTTTTAGAAGCCTCTATAGGGTGTTCAACACATCTGTAACCAGAGCTAATAACAAAAGGAAAATCACATTCTTCTCTAATGTTATTTAAAACCTTTAAAAATTCGTCATCAAACTTATAAGTACCGCAGTGTTGACAACTCAACTCTTCTTTTGTAAAGTAACTCATTCTAGTCTCTAGCGACTTTTTTAGTTTTCTCTACAGTTCTCATAGCTCCTAAACCCAACATACCCAAAAGTACTGGCATCATTTCAGAGATATCTAAATTAGGCATGACAACATCTATGCCAGCCAAAGCACAACCAAAGTTACCGATAGGCACGATAATAAAATTAAACCCCATACCGGCAACACAAATCCAACCTGTCGCTGGACGCCATCCAGACACAAAGATACTAGAGTGTTTAGCTTCTTCACGATTAATTGATATTTGTTCTTTAGCCAATTCATGGGCGTGTCTTGTAGCCATTGTAGAAATTTCATGAGCTAACCTCGCTTTTTCATCCGCATCAGGAATGAATTTGTCTAAAAGGCCCGAAATCGGGCCTACTAGCATTTCTAACATTTTACTTAGCCTTCCCAGCCAGCATCGTTTTCGTCGTAAACACCATCACTATTGGTGTCACAGAACCTCTTCCACGCCTGCATATTAAACGTGAAACCTTCGTGCCACGGCACATAGGCTTTGCACCATGCGTGTGACCCTACCGTCATATCGTCAGTTCCGTCTTCATCTGGAACATAATCACGCGTTGACCAAGGCTTTTGAGCATAGAATAAAGTATTTTTGTTATTCATTAATTTACGCGTAAACAAAGTACTAGCTTCACTAGCGATGTAAATCTCTTGACCATCTTCTAGAGTATATGTAGAACCATCATCATAGTTGATAACAGTTTCTGCATACGCAGAGCCTACAAAGAAAGCTAAAAACATAAGAAAGTATTTCATAAAATTTTCTCCTATTTAAACATATAAACAACCACAGAGGCTGTTGCTGTAATGATAACCCAAAACAAGCGTTCAATACTACTACTTGTTTTAGAATTTAAAAGGACACTATTACTTAAATCTTTTAAATCATCTTCTTGATCGTCCAACCTTTTTTCGTGTCTATCAAGTCTTTTAAATACAGACAACATACGCTCTTCAATACGTGCTAAATCAGAGACTGTATCAGATAATTTATCTAACTTTTCTTCTATGCGCTCAAGGCGCGAATCTGGAATCATTACAGCCACCACCACTTATCTCCCAAAAGTTTGAATAAAACTAACGGTTCCCATAAGGATACCACCAGCTACCATCAACCCTATAATAATGGCTGATACATCTAACATTCTTCTTTGTCTACGTCTTTGTTTATAAATCATACGTTCTCTTTTAGCTCGTATGTCTCGACGCATTTGCATCATTTCTTTGTAAGTTTCTTTACCGTAAGCCCAAGTAATTAATTCTCTTACTTGCTTTTCTTGTTCTTCTATTTTCTTTTTAGCAATAACAGCATTAAGTGCTTGTTCCTCTACTGAACCACCATCAAACATCTTTTTAAATAATGGTGGGTTTTCTGCTTCCTTTTCAGCCTCTTTTATGTCAGAAACTAGACCGTACCAGTGGCCTAGTTTTTGTGCTACGTGTTCAATTTCAGCGCCTTTAGATACAAGTATCTGTACACCTTTGAACGTAGTAGACGCCATTGCTACCAAAGATATAGGGTCCATTCATTTCTGACCTAAAAGTTTTTTAATTTTTTCTTGTTGCTTTAAAATTTCTTCTTGTTGTTTTTGTAGTTTTAAAAATTGTTTATCTATAGGTGATAACTCTGGCAACAGCACTACATTATTTTTTTTCATGGCTTTGTAGGCCATGTGATAGTACCGGGAAAATCTGTCTGCTGTGGCACATCACGCAAAGCCTGCCTGTAAGTCGCCATATCTGCCGACATGGTTACATCAGACAACCCGTAGTGGTCTGTAGCCTTTAACAGTTCGTCCCGTTTAGAGCGTTCTAAGGCCGCTAAAGAAGCCTTGTCAGCCGCAGTCTTGGCGTCCTTCTGAGCCTGCACAGTGACAGTGTTGCCGTCATCGTCTGTGTACTCAGTAAACATCTCACGCTCTGTCCAAGCCTGCACCCAGTTGCCGTTAGCGTCCTGCTCTACGCCGTTGCGTACAACCATTTTAAAGTCGGCAGAAGGTTCTGGCTTAGGTGATGCTAGTACAGGATCAATTCCAAGTGTTTCGTTTACGTTGTCATTCCAGACTTTTGGTAATGACACATTTGAGTTGTCGCTTCGGATTTGGCCTTGAGATTTGACCTCACCCGTTGATCTAATGCGATATTCCGACATAGTTGATGCTCCTATGCGATTGCGTAGAAAAAGTACGTACCACCAGATTTGTTCATTGTGTAATCACTGTTATCTGTTGGTGCTGATGATGTGATGGTAAAGCCGCTGGCTAGTGGGTCTATGTAGTCTGTGTTAGTAGTGTGAGCCGCTGTTGTATTTAAAACTAGATAGGGATCATTACCAGCAACAATGCCACGCACAGAGTCCCATACCATCCAGTAACCAGCTTGATCTACACGCTTAATTAGTACAAACCTAGCGCCAGCACTAAAACCACAATCAATATTTTGAGCCGACCCTGTTCCTGCATAAGTTCCTAGCTTTGAGATGCCGTCTGCTGATGCAAATAAATAAGCTATGTAGTTGTAGCCCGAACCGCCGATTTCATTATTTTGACCTATCCTAAATTCAGTGGCTGTTGGAAGGGTTGGAAAGTATTGATTCGCATTATTTGTTATGTACTCGTTACCTTCATCAAGGTGTAAGCGGGAAGAAGTCCCTCCCCCTGTGGTAAAGACATTCCAGTATTCAGCGATATCCCTACCTTTACAGATAATCATCTCAGGAACCACGCCTAAGTTATGATTATGCCAAACAGCACTTCCTGTTCCCTTGTAACAAACCACATCAAAGAAGCCCGGGGCGCGTCTCCACATCCATCCAACTTCATCAGCGTTAGTTGACGAACCACCCTCTTTGAAGCCGGTGCTGTAGTCATATTCAGGAGTACCCTCTTCAACAACTCTAGCCGATGTATACAGTTGTTTACCAGTAAGACGAGACGATAATGAAGTATATCCCGACTCATCTACAGTGTTTGCAAGGCCCATATCAACAGGAAAACCACTAACAAAGTTGGGAACACTTGCTGATGCTGATGTTGTGTTATTGTCTACTGCAAACAAAGCAGTAGCCGCAAACTCTGATGCTGGCTTGTGTGGCCTGCGGATGGCTACGTAGACGTATGTCTCGCCGCTTCTGTTGCAAGAAAGATTGCTTTCAGATATAAAACCAAATCCGGTACTTCTTGTCGTAATACGCGCACCACCCGCACCACTGGTTTGTTCAGCGTCAGACGAATTGGCTCTTATTAAAGCCGCATCAAACGCAGAGGTATCAACCAAACCGCGCATTACATCAACCACAAACCAATCCGTACTACTGCTACTTGTGTTTTTTATTAATACCCATTGCGCTTCAAAACCTACATCAATTGTTTGAGATCCGCTGTTACCCGTGTAAGTCCCACACTTAATAATGCTCTCGTCTTCGTCTGTGCCAAAGTCTTGGGCGTCGTGGGCGAATATGTAGGCTACGTAGGTTGCGCTTGAAGTGTTTGCAGTAGATGCAGGATAAAACTTGTCTGAATGAAACATCGTGCCGCTTACCGCCTGCAAGCCATCGTTTGATACTGCGGCCCCTGTTGAGTTGAGCTTGAGCATTTGGCTGGAGCCCACTGACCTATGAAAAACGTACCAATCTTGGGAGGAATCCGTGCGCTTAATAACAATCATGCCCGGAGCGTTTTTTAATCCATGATCCACTCCAGCGTGATCGCCGCCTGTACCCGTATACGTTACAATGTCAAAAAAGCCCGGTTGCTTGCGGAATGTCCAGTTGACAAAGTCATTGCCAGAGTCGTTAAAAAAGTTACTACCACTGGCCTGTGTGTGTCCGTTGGAATTGA
>Ga0181415_1000014_pt1 | contig 45890 bp, 65 predicted proteins | sample 38SPOviralmetaG_FD_130140 | JGI IMG/M metagenome (GOLD analysis project Ga0181415, IMG submission 130140) | Marine viral communities from the oligotrophic San Pedro Time Series (SPOT) site, San Pedro Channel, CA, USA - 38 SPOT_SRF_2012-12-11 | ecosystem: Environmental > Aquatic > Marine > Strait...
CCGGCCAACGATCAGCCTTATCAACGCCGAGGAAGAGGCGCGGATCCGCGAGCTGATCACACTAGAGACGTGGCCGCAGGGCTGGGACGGCGACGAGCCGACGGCCGACACCGTCATGGAGACTGTTTACCAGAACGGCGCCGTGCAGCCGCTGCTGTTCGGCGCGGAGGAGCGCGTCTGATGGACTACGACACCTTCCTCCGTGCCAAGGTGACGATCGCCAAGCCCAAGGGCTTCGAGGTCGACCAGGCCGACGTCAACCCGCTGCTGAAGCCGCACCAGATCGCTGCGGTGATCTGGGCCATCCGCCTGGGCTGCGCGGCGCTGTTCATGGCCTTCGGCCTGGGCAAGACCTTCGTGCAGTTGGAGATCGTGCGCATCGTGCGTGCCCGCATCGGCGGCATGGGCCTGATCGTCATCCCGCTGGGCGTGCGTCAGGAGTTCATCCGCGACGCGGCACGCCTTGGCATCACGGTCAAGTTCATCCGCCGCATCGAGGAAGCCGACGACCCGAACGGCATCTACCTCACCAACTACGAAACGATCCGCGACCGCAAGCTGGACCCGCTGCTGTTCAGCGTGGCCAGCCTGGACGAGGCGGCATGCCTGCGCGGCTTCGGCGGCAGCAAGACCTTCCGCGAGTTCATGGCGCTGTTCGCCGGCGACGACCGGCGCGACATGGCCAACCGCGTGAAGAGCGCTGGCGTGCCGTATCGCTTCGTGGCCACGGCCACGCCCAGTCCAAACGAGTTTGTCGAGCTGCTGGCCTACAGCGCCTTCCTGGGCGTGATGGACGTTGGCCAGGCCAAGACGCGTTTCTTCAAGCGCAACAGCGAGAAGGCCGACAACCTGACGCTGAGCCCAGCGCGCGAGCGCGACTTCTGGCTGTGGGTGGCAAGCTGGGCCCTGTTCGTGCAGAAGCCCTCGGACCTCGGCTACAGCGACGACGGCTACGAGCTGCCGCCCATCGACATCCGCTGGCACGAGATCCCGGCGGACCACGCCGACGCTGGTACCAATATGGACGGCCAGGCGCAGATGTTCAAGCGCCAGGCCATCGGCGTGGTGGACGCGGCGCGCGAGAAGCGCGACAGCCTGGATGCGCGCGTGGCCAAGATGATGGAGCTGCGCGCCGAGGACCCGGCCGCCCACCGTGTGATCTGGCACGACCTGGAGGATGAGCGCCGCGCCATCGAGCGCGCCATCCCGACGGCCGCCAGCGTCTACGGCACCCAGGACCCGGAGACCGAGCGCGAGCCCCTGGTGGTGGCCTTCAGCGATGGCCTGATCCAGGAGCTGAGCAGCAAGCCCGTGCTGCTGGGCAGCGGCTGCAACCTGCAGCGGCACTGCGCCTGGGCGATCTACCTGGGCATCGGCTTCAAGTTCGCCGACTTCATCCAGTCGGTGCACCGCCTCCAGCGCTTCCTGCAGACGCGCCAGGTGCGCATCGACCTGATCTACACCGAGGCCGAGCGCGAGGTGCGCCGGACCCTGGAACGCAAATGGGCCCAGCACAAGGAGCAAGTGGCACGCATGACGGAAATCATCAAGGAATTCGGGTTGTCGCACGCGGCCATGATCCAGACGCTGAGCCGCGCCATGGGCGTGGAGCGCGTCGAGGTGCGCGCGCCGGGCGGCGAGTACGTGCTGGTCAACAACGACTGCGTGAACGAGACGCGCCGCATGGCCAGCGACAGCGTGGGCCTGGTGCTGACCAGCATCCCCTTCAGCACGCAGTACGAGTACTCGCCCAACTTCGCCGACTTCGGCCACACCGACAGCAACGCGCACTTCTTCCAGCAGATGGACTTCCTGGTGCCGGAGCTGCTGCGCGTGCTGATGCCGGGCAGGGTGGCCGCCATCCACGTCAAGAACCGCATCGTGCCCAGCGGCATGGTGGAGGGCGTCGGCTTCCAGACCGAGTACCCCTTCGACGTGGACACCATCGCCTGCTTCCGCCGGGCCGGCTTCCACTTCGTGGGCCGCAAGACCATCGTCACCGACGTGGTGCGCGAGAACAACCAGACCTACCGCCTGGGCTACAGCGAGCAATGCAAGGATGGCTCGCGCATGGGCTTCGGCATGTGCGAGTACCTGCTGATCTTCCGCAAGGCACCGACCGACGCCAGCCGCGGCTATGCCGACGTGCCCGTGGTGAAGGACAAAACCGAGTACTCGCGGCCGCGCTGGCAGTTCGACGCCCACGGCTACGCGCGCAGCAAGGGCGACCGGCTGCTGACGCCAGAGGAGCTGGAAGGCCTCACCCATGCCGACATCTTCAAGCTGTTCCGCAAGCACTCGCTGGAGCGCGTCTACGACTTCGAGCACGACGTGCGCATCGGCGAGGCGCTGGCCGAGCGCGGCATGCTGCCCACCACCTTCATGCTGCTGCAGCCGCAGAGCTGGCATCCGGACGTCTGGACCGACGTGACGCGCATGCGCACGCTCAACAGCGCGCAGTCGGCAGCCGGGCGCGAGATGCACCTGTGCCCGATGCAGTTCGACATTGCGGACCGGGCGATCACCCAGTACTCCATGAAGGGCGAGGAGGTCTACGACCCCTTCGGCGGCCTGATGACGGTGCCCTACCGGGCTGTGCTGCTGGGCCGGCGCGGCCGCGGCTGCGAGCTGGCCAAGCCCTACTTCCTGGATGGCGTCGGCTACTGCGAGCAGGCCGTGCGCTCGATGTCGACGCCGTCGCTGTTTGACCTTGACGAGCTGGAGGCCGCCTGATGCACAAGACCGCCCTCATTTCCGACTGCGGCGCCTTCCGTTACCGCCTGGGCCGCCGTTGGGCCTATGGTCACGTGTTGGTTTTCGTCATGCTCAACCCGAGCACTGCAGACGACACCGTCGATGACCGGACCATCAAGCGCTGCATCAGCTTCGCGCAATCTCACGGGTTTGCAGGCCTGGAGGTGGTCAACCTCTTTGCCTTCCGCACGGCCTACCCGCGCGAGCTGCGGGCTGCCGGCTATCCCGTGGGCCCGGAAAACGACCGGCACATCACCGCAGCTGTGCGCGAGCACGGCGCCGTCTGCGCCGCGTGGGGAACCGCTGGTGCTGAGACCCGCCGGCCCGCCGAGGTGCTGAACCTGATCCGCAGCCTCGGTAGCGCGCCGCAGTACCTGCGCCTGACGAAGACAGGCCACCCCGAGCACCCGCTCTACCTGCCCGGCGAGTTGCGTTTGAAACGGCTCACGGTCCAGGCTATCGACGACGCGATGCACGGGGTGCGCTGATGGGTTTCCGCTTCTCGCTCACCGCCGCCGCCCTGCAAGCCGCCTACACGCCCCCACAGGCCCGCCCGGCCGACGTGCTGCAGCCGCTGCCGGCCGCCGACGTGCTGTCCCTGGAGATCGCTCACGCCGACACCCTGGCCGAGATCGCCAAAGGCCGCGCCACAGCGCAGACGCTGTGGGACTGGACGGCCAACGTGCTCACCTGGTCGCGCGCTGCGGATCTTGCCGGCCTGGGCCAGGAGGAGATGGGCTTCCAGCTGCAGCTCTGCCTGGACCTGATCGCCCGCTGGAAGCGCACCGGCCGCGTCGGCTTCAGCGGGCCCGGCCTGCAGCTCGCGCGGCATGGCGTCGACGTGATGGACGCGCTGGCCCGCCAGGTGCCGGTTGGCATCGCCCGGGCGGCGGCGCACTGGTCCGAGGAACAACTGGCGCGGATGCGCGCCGACAACAACGAAACGGCGGCCGTAAATGCGGTCTGATCCCATCTTCCTGCCGAAAGGACAACCATGAGCGATTTCCTGATCTACGCCGCCCGCCTGCAAGACGCAGGCGTCACCAGCCTGTGGGTGAGCCTGGGCAGTGACAAAGACCGCACCCGGCTGATGCATGTCAGCCCGGCCAGCGGCACCCCGCCCGAGCTGGCCGCACGCTTTCCGATGCGGACTTTCGAGCTGTGCGGCACCGACCGCGTGCTCGAGCGGCTGAAAGACGAGATGGCCTATGCGGAAGGCGGGCCGACCGCTGAGATGCTGAAGGCCGCTATCGAGAAGCACCCGATGTTGCGCGACGACTTGGTGTCGTGGTTCGCCGACTTCATGGCGTGCAAGCCGCTGGCCGACGAGCCGCCCGAGGAAGGCGACGAGCCGGAACTGTCACCCGAACAGGCGGAGGCCTCGGCGCGCTTCAGCGAACGCATGAAGGGGATGCTGGCCGGCCTGGACATTGCCCGCTGCCGCGAAGCTGCGACGAAGCCCTGATCCCAGCCCCTGCCGGTGAACAACGCATGAGCCTCCCCTACGAAAACGCCACCAGCGGCGGCGCGGCACTGGAAGACATCCGCAAGCTGCTGACGAAGTTCGGCTGCTCTCGCTTCGGCACGATGACCGACGCTGCTGCCGGCGAGCTGATCGTGCAGTTCACCTACCGCGGGCGCGACGTGACCGCCAAGGCCAGCTATCGCGGTTACGCGGCGGCCTGGCTGAAGGAGCATCCATACGGATCGCGCACCCGTTGCAAGCTGGCGCAGCACCAGGCGAAGGCCATGAAGCAGGCCGAGGTGAGCGTCTGCAGCATCCTGCGCGACTGGATCAAGGGCCAGGTCATGGCGGTGGAGACCGGCATCCTGACCTTCGAGGGCGCTTTCCTCGGTCAGATCCTGCTGCCCGGCACCGGCCGCACGCTGCTGGAAGAGGTCCAGACCAGCAACCTCCTGCCCGCCCCGACGGCCTAAAGCCATCCCCATCACAGGACACCCAGCCATGAGCACAGAGACTGACCACGAATGGCACCTAGGCGACCGCGTGCCGCCAGTGCCGGCCGACTTCGACGTGTGGATGACGGACGACAGCGTGAGGCGCGTGCGCTGGGCTGCGTGGTTCTGCGGCGGCGGCCTGCATTTCATGGACTGCCAACACCCGGCGCAGAACTCCATCTGCAACCCCGAACGCGTGCAGGCATGGCGGCTGCGCGACACCTTCCAGGAGAACTGACGATGGCCAAGAAGATCCCGCTGGCCGACTGGGCAGCCATGCACTACGACCCGCCACCATCGGCCTGGACGCTGCGCCAGTGGGTGAGGGCGGCGCAGATCGTGCCGGCGCCCGAGAAGGTGGGGAAGGGCTACTACGTCTCGCCGGACGCTCAGCGCGTCACCGACGCCACGCCGACCGGCGCTATGGCAGAGTTCCTGGCAGCATGAACGCCGCTCGACGCAACGCGAACCGCAGGGGCTGGCCGCGCGGGCTGTACGAGCCGCGCGAGGGCTACTACGTCTGGCGCTCCCCCGAGGGCCGCACGATCCCCATCGGCCGCGTGTCGCTTGCCGGCGCCAAGGCCCAGGCCGCCGCGGCCAACCTCAAGGCCGAGTCGATGGCGCCGAGCTTGTTGGAGAAGATGGCGCCGGCCGATGACGACGGCCAGACCGTCGAGGCGCTGCTGGGCAAGATCCCACAGGCCAAGGCGGCCAACACCCGCCGCTCCCACAAGTCGCTCGACAAGCGCATCGTGGCCGCCATCGGCAGCATGCAGGCGGCCGACCTGCGCACGCAGCACTGCGCCGAGCTGATCGAGCCCATCGAGGCCGTGGAGAAGAAGGCCCGCCTGGCGCTGGCGGTGCGCTCGCGGCTGGTGACGATGTGCCAGCGCGGCATGCAGCTGGGCTGGATGACGTCGAACCCAGCCGAGGCCACGCGCACACCGGCCGTCGAGGTGAAGCGCCAGCGCCTGTCGCTCGACGCGTTCAAGGCCGTTCGGGCCCGGGCCGACGACGTGAACGGCTGGCTGGGCAAAGCGATGGACCTGGCGCTGGTGACCGGCGCTGACCGCGACACGATCTCCGGCCTGGAGCGCCGGGCCAACGTCGTCGACGACTGCCTGCAGTTCCGCCGCGGCAAGACCGGCGTGCTGATCGCCATCCCGCTCGACCTGGAACTGGTGGCGGCTGGCCTGGTGCTGCGCCAGGTCGTGAAGAACACCAGCGGCGTGGCTAGCCGGTTCATCGTGCATCACGTCCGCAACTTCGGCAACGCGCCGGCCGGCAGCCGGGTGTTCGTGGACACCATCAGCAAGGCCTTCACAGCGGCTTACAGGCTCACCGAATTGCCGCAGGGGAACGCACCCACGTTCCACGAGATTCGCAGCCTCTCAAAGCGTTTGTACGCGGCCCAGGGCAACGTCGACACGAAGGCGCTGCTGGGCCACCAGGACGAGAAGACGGCGGCGCTCTACGCCGACCCGCGGGGGTCAGAAGCCATCCGCGTGACGGTCAAGCCGCTGCCGGCAAATAAACAATCTTTAAACACTAAGTGAACAGCTCGCCATCTTCATAGGAGAAATTCCTACTGGCAGATGTTGGCGGTGCAGACCACCAAAACAGCGGGTTTTGCTAGTTGCATCAATGCCTTAGGAGCGATTTTCGGGAGAGTGTACGACCCTCGGAAGCGCCACATCCGCACCTGAAGAATCAATCACTTGGCGGTGCGATGTAAACACGTTGGAAGCCTGGTGCGGCGCTACGGGTCGACCCGCGTGTCGGCAAAGTCACCCCAGCGGCTGGAGCCGCGGAAGAGCGGCGGCGGCAGGACCTTCTCGGTCGGGTGCAGCGGCTTGAAGCTCACAACGCGAAGGCTGCCGCAGCGGCGGAACTCCGCGTAGAGGCAATGGGGGAACGGCCCCGAGCGGGACCGCCTCAGCAGCAGGTAGCCCTCGCGGCCCTTGGCGCGGCGGCGCCAGTACAGCGCCCAGGCCCACAGCAGGCAGTTGCTGCGCACGACGGCTACGCCACGCCCTTGACCTTCTCGAACGACCTCAGGCCGCCCAGGCCCAGCATGCCGAGCATGAGCTGCCACAGGTTGTCGTCGATGCCCGGCAGCGGCGGGAAAGCGTGCCCGGTGACGATGCCGCCCCAGCTCAAGAGCGGCCGGCCGACGTACTGGAAGAACAGTGCCAGCGCGCACACCCAGCCAATGCCAGGCCGCCAGCCGCTGGTGAAGGCGGACGGGCTCGCGGCTTCGGCCTTGTTGGTGTCGAGCTGGCCCTGAACAATGGCGACGGCGGCGGCGAGTTGCGCTGCCTCCTGGGCGGACTTGTCGGGCCAGATACGCTGTATTACCGTGGTGGCCAGGTCAACGCCTGCGGTGAGGGGATCCAGTGCCATGGCGGCCTCCTAGAAGAGCGGGCGCGTGCCCGTGGCGTCAATGCGCAGCAGCTGGCCGCGCGGGTGGGGTGCGAAGGAAATGTGAACCCAGCGGTCGTACTCGACGATCAGCTGATCGAAACCGATGCCTGCTCCGCTCAGGCGCGAGGCGACCGTGATCGGCGGGCCGAAGCCGGGGCAGATGAAATCCACGGCCTGGCCGGTCAAGTGCTGGCTATTCCGTTGGCCGCCGACAGCCTTGTTGAGTTCGGGGCAGCGATAGCCGCTGGAGATGATGATGGGCGCACCGAGCAGCACGCGCACCGCTTCCAGCCCGTTGGCCGTGGCCTTGAGGTTGGCGACCACGTCCAGCGGCGGGTCGTTGCTGATGCCGCGATGCTGGGTGGCGACCATCTCCTCCAGCGTGAAGTGCGGGCTTAAGTTCACGACTTGTCTGCCTTGTCTTTGAGCGCTGCCCGGATTTCGTCAATGCCGTCCTTGATTGGCTCCAGCGCCTCGCGCAGCCGGTCCTGCAGGCGGTCGTATCTGACGTAATCCGTGCCCAGCTTGACTTCGAGCGCCGAGAGGTCGCGGCGCAGTGCCTGGGTGGCGCCGTACAGCTCGCGAGCAAACCATCCCAGGGCGCCGCACACCGCGCCCAAGGCGGCAATGAAAATTTGTTCCAGGTTCATCACAGGCCCACGAATGCCAGCGGACCAATTGCCACCCACTTCGCAGCAGCGGGTTCGTAGTAGCAGATTGCAGACTGCCCGGCCGCGAGCGTGATCAAGTTGGTCACCTGATCGGATTGCCTAACGACGGTTGTCGTGGTGCTCGAAACTTGATTTGCGATGACGATCTTTCGCCCTTGGCCTGGCAATCCAGGCAAAGAAACAAAAGACCCAATGCCCGTGACATTCAAAACCTGAACAGGCGCCGCGGAAACTGATTGCAATACCAAAGATGCATTCAGACCCAACGTGGTTTTCTGCACAGGCTGATTCCACGCAAACGACTCGACGCCGAGGCCGATCCGCGCTGACGGCAGATAGGTCGCCGTGTCGTACTCAGTGATATTGGCCGAGCCGACGAACACGTTGTCTTCCATCACCGGCACAGCGCGCTGGTCGTTGACGCTGATCAGCCGGGTGTTTGCCGGCGGCGTGTTGTCGCTCGCGTCGACATAGCAGTTCTTGACCGAGCCGCGCGTGCCGTTGGCCGCGAAGTAGGTGATGTCGATGACGTTCGTCCAGGGCCGGAACACTGACAGCCCCTTGATGGCGTAGTTCGTGACCGACTGCAGTTTGACCATCGGACCGGTCATCGTCGTGGCGGTCGTACTGCCGCCCAACATGAAGCCGCCCTCGATCACGAGAGAAGAAACGGCCGCCGTCGAGTCCACCAGCAGGTGGTTGACGCCATTGAACTCGGCGTAGTAGTCCTTAAACGTGATGGATCGGTAGCCTGCCGAAATCCGTGTGCCGGCATTCGCGTTGCTCTGCGCAGTGCATTCGTTGAACACCAGCACTGCCGATCCTGCCGAAGCGCCGGCCACGAAGCCGTCGCTGAAACGCTCCCACACGCAGCGGGTGAAGATGAAGATGCCGGCGAAAAGCGAGGAGCCGAAATCCACGCCCTTGCCCGTCTGGCCCGAGCTTGCCGCGTTGGTCACATACACATCCGACCAGGCGCCAAACCAGCTGCTGTGCCAGTAGATGCCGTTGCCACCCGCATTGAGCTGCAGCACGGTGACTTCACGCAGCTTGGACCAGGGGCTGGCAGCCTGGCGGATCACGAAGCCGGTGCTGTTCATCACGAAGCTCATCCTGCTGATGCGGACGTTTCGCGATGGGTAGGTGCCCGAGTCGTAGGCGTTGGGCGAGATTACGAACCCGTCGCCCGTGGTCGAAGTGCAGATGAAGACCGTGCCCGTAGCCCCGGCGCCGGGCCAGCCGTTGGCCTCGGCGTCGATCATCTGGCCGTCGCCCTCGATCAAGATGCGACCGGCGAACGTCTGGCTGAAACCCGCATTCAGCGCTGCGTCGTAGTAGGCATAAAGCCGGGTGAAGTTGTACTTGCCAGCTGGTGCATAACCCTTCTTCTGCGGGTTGTTGGACAGGTAGTTGATCCAGTTCTGGATGGCCGTCGTGCTGTCGGCAACGCCGGTCGGGTCTGCGCCGAAGTCCAGCACCGACACGGATTCGCGGGCCTTGTCGCTGAGCGTGCGCAACACCGCGCCCGTGCCCGCCTGAATCCAGCCGATGAAAGTCGAGCCCGCCGCCAATGCCAGGTCTTTGAGCCACTTGCCCACCGTGCCGGCCGCGTAGGCCAGGGCGTAGCCGAAACCGACCTGTCCGGCGCCACCGTTTGCACTTGTCGTGCTGGCAAGCGTCGAAAAATTGGTGACGAACGGCGCCCCGCTCAAGGTGGAAATATTGGGGGCGGTGATCGTGGTCTGGCCATAGGCAACCGTCACCGAATAGAGACCCACATAACCGACATCGGCTGCCGGCGTCGTCTGCGTTCCAGTCGTTGCGGGGATGCCTGCCTTCGCCGACAGCACCACAATGCCCTTGCGAGCCGTGGCCTGACTCGTGCCGTTTCCCGCCGGGCCCTGATATGCCTGCGTCGGGTTGCTGGCGTTGTAGTACGGCAGCGTCACCAAGTTGGTGTCGCTGTCCTGATAGGCGGCTTGGATCAGGTAGTTGATCGAGTAGCCGACGGTCGTCGGCGCCGCGCAGGCCAGCGTCACGGGATCGAGCAGGATGCCCTGCTTCAAGATCTGGTGTGTGGTGTCGGCCGCCAGCGACGAATAGGCTGTTCCGTCGATGTTCTGGAGGCTGTAGATACGGCCTGCGCCGACCTGCACTGTCAGCGCGGCAGGAGTACTTGGCGTACATGCCAAGCCGCTCGCTTGAGTGATGGTGCCGAACACATCCGCACTGAGCGCCGCCAGCGCGACCATCGCGTTTTTGTTGGTGTTCAGAAGGTCAGTGTCAAGTGGGATCTGGCCCGGGTATGTGATCTGGCGGTCCATTGGTGCTCCGGTGGGGCAAAGAAAAAGGCCGCACGAGGCGGCCTTGTGAAAAGGGTGGGGCGGATCAGGGGCTGATGCGCGCCCAGATGACGTAGCCGGCTGGCCTCACGCTGTCGATGGCGGCGAAGATGTCGGCATCAGTGATGTTGTTCTGCAGGCTGGACAGCGATGCGTATTCACCCTGTGCAGCCACGCCGTAGCCGGCGGTCGAGACGCCGTAGCCAGCGATGTTCGGAATGCCCGTGCCGATGGGCCGATAGGCCGTCACGAAGGACTGCATGGGCAGCAGCAGAGACCCGTAGCCGCCCGCCACGCCGTACCCAATGGGTCCGACGCCATAGCCTCCTGTGTCGGCAGGCCTTGCGGGCTCGAATATCACGGGCGCGCGCCCGGTCAGCTGGGTCAGTAGCGTGGCCACCGAATTCCGTGTCCCTCGCTCCCGGAAGATGTTGACGATGATGCGCGCCCTGAAGCTCGCGTCGGTCTGATTGGTGGCGCGCAGCAGCGTCGAGCCGAAGAAGTCCCCGGCGATCATGTCGAGGAAGCCGTCCGTCGCGGTGGCGATGCGCGTCTGGTTGCGCACATAGGCCAGCAGCGAGTAGGCGAAAGACAGCGCCGACGACGCGCCTTGCAGCAGCGCGTCGCGGATCGGCACGAGGCCTTGCTGGAACCACCCGCCCGGGATGAGCTGCCGCAGCCGCGTGCTGATGTCGCTCTGGTCACCGATTGCCATGAATGCTCCTCAGGTGACCGAGATCGTGCCGGCCTTGATGACTTGCTGATTGGTGGCCGTCAGGTCAGCCGTGCCGCCGTTGAGCGTGATGCCGGTGACGTTGGTCACTGCCGGCGACGCGCCGTAGGCGAGCTGCGAGAGCTTGGTGTAGGGCAGCGTCTGCCCGATCACCAGCCCGTTGATGTAGGACTGCACGGCGGCTTGCACCAGAGCGACGATGGCGGCGTGGTTGTAGCCGCTCGCCGTAGTGGTGGCCATGGCCACGTTGGCCGTCACAAGCACAGGCGCGAACACGCCGAAGGTCGAACCGACCGGCCGCACGGCGTCGACGGCGTTGCTGACGGTGGACAGGAAGGTGCCGGACGGCGCACCGGTGCCGTCATCGACCACCACGTAGAAGTAGCCCAGCTGCGCCGCGCCGCCGTAGGCATAGCCCTCGGTGAGCGTGTAGTTGATGCCCTGCTGGATGGCCAGGATGGCATTGCCGATGGCAGCCCTGGTCGCTTTCGACAGGCTGTTGATGTAGCCGACGAACCGCGAGCGGAAGGCGGCATCCGTCTCGGCGTCGGCACCCGTGGTGAAGGCCGCCGCGTTGGTCACCGTGTCGACGCCCGCGATGGCCTGGCCGAGCGTGTTGATCGCGGCGATCGCGGCATTCGCCGCAGCCGCTGCGTTGACTGACTTCACGGTCGCCACGCAACTGGTGACGCCGGCCGCCATCACATACCCGCCCAGCGTCGCGCTGTAGGCCGTCTGGTTCGTGTCGGCGATCACCGTGTACTTCTGCGAGCCATCGGCCGTCTGCACGACAGACGCGAGCGGCACCACAACCTGGGTCGTCGAAGTGAAGCGCGCGAAGGTCACCTGGCCGGTGGCCTGCTGGGCCGCCAGGCGCGCGAAGCCGAAGTCGGCCGCCCAACTATCCGCGTCGGCGCCATTGCTGGTCGCAAACCGGGTCAGCGATGCAATCTGCAGCGCGATGCCCTGCAGCCAGAGCGCAATTGCCGCCACGGCCTCCACAAAGGCCCGCAGCACGGAGCCGATCGTCATGTCGACGAGCTGCTTCGATGCGCCCTGGATCGCGGTGACCGCGTTGCCGACGATGGTCGCGAAGTTCTGGGTCTGGATCGCCATGGGGCCTCACTGGGACACGTTGAAGCTGAGAACCGTGGCCTTCTTGGTGAGCGCATCGGTGTAGCCGATGGTCACTGCGAAGCCGGTGAGGTCGGTGGGTGTCTGCCGCACGTTGATCTGCGGCGGCGGCGTCTTGGCCACGCTGTCTTCCAGCAGGATTTGCGAGCGGATCAGGGCGACCACCTTGCCGACATCGAGCAGCTGGCCGACGTACTGCGGCAGGCCGGCGCCGTAGCTCGGTTGGAATACGTAGTCGCCCGGGTTGGTGAGCAGCCGCCGCAGCACGCGCTGCTGGCCGCGCTGCGTGCCGCTGGAGAGCGCGATGTCGCCGCTGGGGCTGCTTCCCAGGTCGCCGCCCCAAAGATGGTTCAGGTCGCTGATCACACCGGTGCTCCCGTGTTGCCCGTGCCGGTCGTGACGCCACCATGCACATGCGTTTGAAGGCTCTTGCCGCCGCCGGTGACGTCGTTGGTGACAGTCAGCGGGCCGATGAGAGATGCCGCCGTGCCGGTGCCGCCGGCGGCCTGCGTGATCGGTCCCTTGAGCGTGGTCGTGCCGTTGACCGCCAGGTTGCCATTGACCGTGGTGTTGCCATTGACCGTGGTCGGCGCATTGACAGTGGCCGAGGCGGCCGTCGCCGTCACGCTGCCCGTCACGCTGGCGGTGACGTTGCCCGAGACGGTGGCCGAGACATTGCCTGTCACCGTCGCATTCAGGTTCCCGCCCACGGTCGCCACCAGGTCGGCCTGCGAGCGGATCGACACGTTGCCGTCGTTTGTGAACTTCAGGAAGCTGCCCGACTTGTGGATGAGCCAGAACTCGCCGGATGGAACGGCCACCGCCCGGTCGACGTCGTTGTAGAGCCGGCCCTCGACGAAGCCAGACTCGAGCGCGTCGCCGAAGAAGTGCACGGTCACCATGTCGCCAATCGACGGCGCGGCGAACATGCCCCAGGCGTTCCCGATCCACGGCGAGCACAGCGGCAGCCACCCGGTGATGAAGCCTTCGGGTTGAAGCTTCACGCGTACGCTGAAGGTCGCGGGCTCGTAGCTGCTGATGATCCCCACGCGTGCCGCGGCCTGATCGGACGTGGCCCGCAGCGCTTGCAGGCGCATCGCGTTCTGGAGTGGTCCCATCATTGCAGCGGCGAGTCGGGGTTGCGGTTCTTGGCGTCCACCAACATGGTGTAGCCCTCGTCCATGCTCATCATTCGGGTGATGCTCATGGGGTAGTAGGTCTGGTCGAAAGCCGTGCCGGTGCCCTGCACCTTGATGACCGACTTGGCCTGCAGCAAGTTGTCGGCCGGCAGCCGGGCGCGCATGCGCATCTCGTGCGCGATGATTTCGCGGTAGCGGGCCTGCGCGTACTGCTGGCACCTGACCGCCGTGGAGCCGGCCGGCAAAGTGAAGTAGTAGTTCTGCGTGTTGCCGAAAGGAGAAGCCTTGCCGGCCTGCACGACCTTCGCGTGGCTCGGGTAGGACTCGACCACCGGCACCTTACCCCTCAGCGACGCGCTGCGCACCGTGACGGTGACGCCCTTGGCCACGGTCAGGCTGCGCGAGAAGGACATCTGCTCGATGTTGGCCACCGGGCCGGCCTGCCACTGCAGCACATAGGGCTCCGCGCTCTCCTTGGCGTCCGGCTCGAAGTGCAGCTCCTGCCCGGCCACGTAGCAGACGAACCCCTCCTCGCGCGCCAGCCAGGCCAGCAAGTCCCATTCGCTCTGGTTGGCGCGCAGCCGCACCTGGTCATGCTGGTAGAAGACGCCGACCGGTGTGCTGGTGGCGGTGATCTTCGGGGTCAGGGCATGGTTCTTGGCCAGCATGGTGGCGATGCCGCTGCTGGTCTGGTTTGACCACTCGCCAGCCACGCGCGTATCGATGAAGACCGCGGTCAGGTCGCGCCCGGTCAGGCTCAGCATCGTGGAGACCGGATCGAACTCGATGTCGTCGACGCGGCCGTAGATGAGGCTCGACAGTTCGTTGGCGCTCGGGTCCGCCGGATTGCTCGGGAAGCCGGCCAGGATCTCGACGTAGATCTCGGCCTGCTGAGAAAACCAGTCGGCGGCCTTGAGCTTGCGGCCCAGCGACTTGTCCAGTGCGCCCCAGGCCGGCGCGGTCTGGTCGGCCATCGCCGAAGTGGCGAAGCTCACGCGGAAGGTGTCGGCCTCGTAGTAGGTGTTCGCGGTCACCTCCCAGGACACCCAGCCCGGCATCGGCGCGCCATTGACGCGCACGACCGCGCGCGGCTGCCGGCCGGCGGCCACGGTGGGAACGGTGTTGAGCATGGTCAGGAGGCGAGGACGCCGCTTTGCTGGTCGGGCTGCGGCGGGATGGCAAGGGTCGCGGTGCCCTGGATGAACGGATCGATCAGGCCGTTGGCCTTGGCGATGCCCGTCCAGGCCATGGCATCGCCGTACTGCACTTCTGCGATCTGGAACAGGTTGCCGCCGGCCGTGGCCACGGTGTTCTGCGGCGCGTTGATGTTGTTCAGGTTGGCTCCCATGCGGCCCAGCACGTTGCGCAGGCCATAGAGCTGGCTGCCCTGGGTAACCGCCGTGACCTGGGCGGTCAGCTTGGCCGCCGCAGTCGCCACCGGGTTGCCCGGCAGCACGCCGCCGAAGCTCGTTACGTTGCCGATGGTGTTGCCCGTCGACGTGATGAGCACTTGCACGCGCGCCTGCACGGCGGCCAGTGGCTGCAGCACGCTGTTGATCGTGCTCTGCGCGGCCTGCGCGAAGCTGGAGACCGCCGAGATGGCCGTGTTCAGCGTCGTCATCAGGCCGGACAGCGACGTGTCGGCGATGCTGTCGGACAGCGCCTGCGCCGCGCTGGTGTCGTCGCTCATGGCCTGGTCGATGGGCGTCGATCCGGGCGCCGTCACCGGCGTCGTCAGGTCCTGCACCACTTCGCAGACGATGCGGTACGGGATCTGGTAGGCGCGCTGATAGGTGGCCGAGAACTCGCGAACGATCACCTTGTAGCGCAGCTGGCCCCAACTCAGATCTTGCACCTGGCCGCCGATGCGCAGGCCGTCCAGGTACAAGGCGCGGTCCATGGCGCCGACACCGAGCATCATCCCGGACCAGCCGAGCGGCCGATCCGAGCGGCCCATGGCATCGATGACGCGCGTGCCGCCGATCAGCTCATGCACGGCCAGGCGCTGCGCGCCGCCGAACTCGATCTCGGCCGGCACTTCGAGCGAGCCGAACTGGAAGGCGCCGAGGTTGAGGGTTGTTGCTGCCATCAGTAGCCTCCGGCCGGGCCGAGTGCGAGTCGGGCGTCGAAGCTCGTTGCGCCGGTTTGTGGGCGACTGGCGGCCCGTGCTTGATGCCCGCTGACGATCTCTCCGACCTTGCGGCCGTCCATGTTCAGCACCAGCGAATTGTTCGCTGTGCGCGCTTGGCGGTCGGCCATGAAGTCGCTCGGACCGGTGCGCACGGTGGGCGCCGGATGGTTGAGCTCGCCGGCAGCGATCCGGCGTTGTGATTCGGCGCTCAGCACGACGCCCTCATGGTGGCTGGCCTTGTAGAGTTCATAGGCGGCCGCGCCGAGCTTGATGACTTGGATGGCGCCCCAGACGGCGCCCAGCGCCAGCGCGACCTGGCCGAAGCCGCCGGCCGTCTGGATCAGCATGGACCCGATGCCGACGCCCTTGCTGACCACCATCGCGAGCCCCAGCGCTTTGAATCCGGCGGTCGCCATCATCATGACGCCGCCCGCCGCCACGATGCCCGAGAGCACGCCAAAGCCGATGGTCAGCCACTTCGTCAGCGTAGGGAACTCGCGCGCGAAGCCGACGATTCCCTTGACGACGCTGGTCAGGCCCTCCACAGCCTTGATCGCGATCGGCAGGACCGTCGTGCCCAGCTCCTTCAGCACATCGCGCCACTTGGCATGTAGCTCGATCTCCTTGCCGGCGAGTGTGTTGCGCGCCGCGGCGTCGAGTTGGCCGATGTCCTGCGCCGAAGAGTTCGCGCCGACCTGCTTCTTCAGCGTCTCGCGTTGCTGGAAGATGCGCGACATCAGGCCGGAGCCTGTGCGGTTGCCGAGGATCATGCCTAACTCGCGGATCACATCTTCTTCGCTGTTGATGCCTTTGGCGGCGAAAGCCGGCAGCAGCACCTTCTCCAGCAGCGCCAGCTCGCCCTCGTTTTCCAGGATGGACGAGCCCTTGAACGCGCCTGGCATTGCCTTCTTGAGCATGCCAAGTTGGTTGAACTGCACCTTGCTCGGGTCGAGCAAACCCAGGCGATACAGCTCCTGCTGGGCCGTGATCGTGCCGCGCGCCTGCACCAGGTTCTGATAGATCGACATCGCGGCTGTGCCGTAGCGACTGCCGCCGAACTCCTGGATTAGCGGCTCGCTGCCGAGGTAGAAGGCCTCGTTGGAGCGGCCCGACAGCGCGACGCCGCCAGTCTTGAGGGCGGCCAGCAGTTGTGTGGCGTCGACCCTGTTGCGGCTGCCGGCGATGACCTTTTGCACGAAGTTGGCCTGGGTCTCAAACTCGGCCGGGCTGGACAGGCCGCGGCGGAACTCGATCACCTTCAGCATGTCCATGAACTTGGACTCGTTGGCCTTACCGCCCTCGCCAAAGACCGCCTGGTTGGCGAACTTCATGCGAGCCATGATGGGCGCGGCCAGCTCGGCATGGTGCAGGTCCTTGAAGACTGCCATCGCGTCCGAGACCAGAGTCATGTTCTCGCGGGCACTGGTGCCGAAGGTCTTCATGCCCGTGGCGAACTTGACCGCCTCGGAGTTGACCCTGTCGCCGAAGCCGAGGGACGCAAAGCGCGCAACCTCGGTCTGGAACTGCTTGGCCTCCTCGATGGGTGCCTTGAAAAGCGACAGACCGAAGGCGCCGGCGCCGGCCATGGCGCCGCCGACGAAACCCATCGTCTTGAGCCTGGAGAGCTGCTTCTCGATGTCGCTGAGGTGCCCGTGGGTGGACTGGGCTTGCCGGTTCAGAGCGCTAAACTGGCCTGCCAGCGCCATCAAGCCGCCCGACACACCGTCGATCAGCTTCAGCCGCACTGCGACGCTATACGCCTCGAAGCTCATGTCGATCCTCTTTCGTGTTCAGGACTGGCTCGCCGACCGTGTCTCGTGGGTGCAATACCCGCAGATCCGTCGCCTGAGCCCACGCCGCGCTCTATTTCGTCACGCGATGCCGTGGCCGACGCGCGTGCTGCTGATCCTGGTCGGCACGAGCACGCTTCTGGCATGCGCGATCGCCCTCTTCTTCCTGGGCCTGCTGGCTTGGGCCACCATCACGGCTTGATGTCGCCGCCGAAGTAGTCGGCGCCGCCGGCGAGCACCTCGCCGCCGAGGATCCCGTGCACGATGGCCTGACCGAGGATCTTCTGGATGCGCTCGCGATTGCGCACGACCGCCGGCCCCATGACCGGCCGCGGCGCCATCTTGGAGGTGCCGAGCTCGTGGAAGACCAGCGTCGGGTCGGTCGAACCGACGACGCCGTCATCCGGCGCCAGCACCTCGTGGCCGAAGCTGGCATAGAGGCCGCCATGGCGCAGCAGTGGGGCACCCAGCGGCGCGCCCATGCGCTGCTTCTCGGCCTCGGTGCTCTCAGCCAGTGGCGCCCATGCCGGGAAGTCGCCGACCTCGGGCTGGTAATGGCCGATCTGCGCCTTGGCGTCGTTCTCGATCAGCAATAGGGCGCGCTCCAGCCCGCGCTTCTGCTCGCGCTTGACCGCGATCTCCAGCGACGCCAGGTGCAGCGCGAACAGGCCCAGGTCCTGGAACTCCTTGACAGCGATCATCAGTCCTGCTCCTTGAAGCGCATTGCGTTCCAGTCGAACTCGTTGCCCTCCATCTCGCTGAAGACGATGCACCACGCGGCGCGGGTCACATCGTCAATGCTGAAGGCCACGTCGAAGGGGATGCCGTTGCGCACGAGCCAAAGGCATTCCCTGATCGCCGTGGCCTGCGCTAGTTTTTTACGGCGGCCTTGTCCTGCTCGGGAGTGGACTGCCGGAAATGCTCCATCACGCCCTGCTGAACCGCCGTGATGCCGTCCTCGTCAAGCCGCTGGATGAGCGCCTCGACCTCGCTCTTGCGCGTCGGCAGGATCACGGCCTCGCCGTCGATGTCGGCCACGAAGATCAGCGGCAGCACCATGGCCATGTAGACCTGGTTCTGCGCGGTGTCGCCCAGCGCCTCGATGAGGCGGAACTGCGCGAGCACGCCGGGCTTCTTGAGCGTGATGATGCGGCCGCGGGCGTCGATCACTTCGGCAGCGGCCTGGGCCTTGGCGACAAGCTGCGCGGCCGGCGACGCCTCGGAATTCATGGTGACCTTGGTCATGCCCTACCTCAAGCGATCTTGGTGCGACGGGCTGCGACGAAGCTGAGCTTCTGCTTCACCGTCTGGTCGCCGGCCTTCGAGCCGGCGTCGTCGAGCTTGAACAGCACGTTCAGGTAGCGGTACTGCGTGACCTGGCCGTTGACCTCGGTGATGGTCTCGGTGATCGTCGCCGGCTGCTCGTTGATGCCGGCGTAGTAGTTGGCCTCGAGCTGGGCGAAGTAGTCGTCGAGTGTGCTGTCCTGGCGCTCCACGTTGAAGCTGCCGCGCCAGCCGTCGAAGAAGCGCGCATGGCGCGTGATGCCGTCCAGCCCCTTGATCTTGATCTCGGCCATGTCGGGCGCCGACTGGAACTGCGTGATCAGGCTGAGGTTGAGCGGGCCGCTGGCCGTCACGATGGTGAGCGTGCAGTCGCGGCCGACGGTGAAGCTGTTCACTGGCATTGATGCCTCCAGAAAAAGAAAGCCGCCCGAAGGCGGCCGATGCACGAAGAAAAAAAGCCCGCCGAAGCGGGCATCCCATTTGCAAGGGGAAAGCTGTCAGTTCAGGAAAAGACTCGGCTGCGACTCCAGGCGCAGCGCTTCGATGCGCGCGGTCATGGCCGGCCCGATGTCGCGCCACTTGCGCAGACCAATGCCGCAGCGGCTGGCGTCTGCCTGGGCTTCCAGGTACTCCAACTCAGCGCGTGCGCGGCGGTGACTCAGGTCATTGAGGCGATCCAGCTGCTCCTTGACCAAGGCGTCGTAGGTGCGGATCACCTTGAGCGCAAAGGCTGGGCTGATCCACATGGCGTAGGCGTAGACCAGCTCGCGGGCGACGTAGGTGCTGCTACCGTCAGCGCCGCCTTTCTGAACCGAAGCGCAAATTTGCGCTTCGCCCATTTCTTTGATCAGAGCCTTCGCCTGTTTGTTGCGAAGGAACAGAGACGGACGATGGTTGGAGTTCCCGCCGCTCGCACGATGCAGGTCGTTCAGGCAGTAGCGGCCATCCTCGTCCTGGCGGATGAGGGTCTCGGTGACGATCAAGTCGGGCATGGGTTTTCCTTTGCAAATGAAAAAGCCCGCTCAGTGGCGGGCTCATGGTTGCGCCGGTCTGTGCCGGCTCACTCATTCAGGATCAGGCGAGCTGCGTCTGCTGCTTGTTGATCTGGACGCTGGTGCCGCCCTCGATGTTGATGAGGAACTTCTCGATGACGGCCAGGTACTTCACCTTCACATCGGCCTGCATGTAGCCCAGGGCCACGCGCGACGCCGGGTTGTTGGCCGCGTCCACCTGCACGCTGTAGGCCGCGCCGCCGTTCGGGTCGCCGATAAGTCCCTGCTGCTGCAGGTTGTCCAGGAAGGCGCTGATCGTGGCCATGGCCTGAGTGCGGACCGTCGAGCTCTGCAGCAGACCGATGAACTTGCCCATGCCCGCGTTGAGCGTGTAGGCGATGTAGTTCGTCATCCGCGTGTAGTTGTCGCCGTTCGTCACCGGGTTCGAGCTGCTGTTGTGGCCGAAGCGTGCGCCGAAGTAGCTGCCGCCCGGCACCGGGTTGGTGATCAGGTCGATGCCAGCGATGCCCAGCTGCTGCAGCTCAGCCGAGCTGTACTGCTGGTTGGCGTAGCTCTTCTGCGTGCCGACGATGCCCTGGATCTGCTTGTTCAGCGAGCTGTTCTGCGGCGACAGGTTGGCCAGCAGGCCGGCCACGAAGGACTGCGGGCTCACCAGGCGCAGGATCTGGTTGTAGGTGTCCAGCCAGTAGCACCAGTCGCCGAACAGCAGCTTGGCGGCGTAGCTGTCCACGCCGGCCGTGCTCTTGGCGCTGATCGCGTTCGCGATGGTGTCGCCACTCGGGCCGGTCATGACCATGTACGTGCCCTCGGACAGGCCGTAGGTGATCTGCGTGCTCCAGGTCGTGCTGTCGTCGCAGTCAGCCAGCATCGCGACGCTGGCTCCAGTGTTGCGCAGCGCGTACATGCCCTTGCGCGGCACCGTGTCCTGGCCCAGCAGGACCGAGCCGGTGATGGTCGTGGTGCCATCGGTGCCACCGGCCAGCGTGTAGGTCGCAGCGCTCGGCGCGGTGACCCCGACGCCAGCGCTGGCCACGATGATCTGCGAAGGACCGCGGATCGCGCTGGTGCCGTTGTTGATGGCATTCGCGATGGCGACCCACAGCGCATTGCCCGACAGGCCCGAGCCGATGTTGTCGAAGGCCTCAGGCACCAAGCCCGGCGCCGAGACCACGGCCTTCTGGGTCAATGCCTGCGAGCCGGCCGACAGCGTCACCGTGATGCCGTTGCCGAAGGTGCCGGTGTACTTGGACGTGAAGGTGATGCAGTTGGTCAGCACCGCGATGCTGGCCGCCACATCGGTGCCGTCGGTCACCCGCACGGCCTTGAAGTTGTTGGCGCCCTGCATGGTTGCGACCGAAATGGCCGTCATCAGGTCGTACTTGCGGTTCTGGGCCTGGCCGAAGATGGCCGCGGCCTGAGCCGGGCTGCCGACCGTGGTGGGGCTGTTTGTCGGCCCCCAGGACGCCGTGCCGACGATGCCCAGGATGTTGGTGGGCACGCCGTTCAGGTACTGGGTCTGCGGCGGAACGATCTGCACGTACAGATCGGGCACCACGAGGGCGGTCGTGTTGATCTGGCCCAACTGGGTCACTGGCATGGCTGCCTCCTAGAAATGCGAAAGCCGCCCGAAGGCGGCTGGATGGGATGGGTGGCGCGACGGCGCCGAGTGCTCAGGTCGCCTTGGCGGGCTCGGGATCGGGCGCCTGGATGGGCACCACGTTGGCCTCCTGGCCGGCCTCGCGGATTTCGGCGATGACGGCCGGGTCGGTGATCTGGTCGCCGCGCTTGTAGTCGGCGAAGTCGTTGGTCACGACGAGAGCGAGCATGGTGATGGTCCTCAGCTGTAGATGGTGGCGACGGGCAGGTACGGCAGCGCACCGGCGACGGCCGCGCTGACGTTGAGCTGTTCCTGGGTGACCTGGGTCTCGGCCTCGGTCTGCGTGGTGGCGTACTCGACGCTGTAGAACAGGTCGCGCCGGAAGAGGCAGTCCTTCTGCAAGTCATCCGACATGGCGCTGTTCCTGTAGCGCAGGCGCGCGGCAGAGCCGTCGGGCATGGTCAGGAAGGTGGTGAAGGCCAGGGCCGCGTCGATCACCTTGGCAATCGAGTCACGGTTGGCCGCCGTGTTCGCCCAGATGCCGATCTGGAAAAGCCGCTGCTGGCGGCGCACCTCGCGCATGGCCGTACCGGTGACGCCCACGCGGGCGGCAAGCAGCCGGGCCGAGTTGGGCAGCGTGATGACCGCGCCGGCCGCTGCGGTGCCAGCGATGTCGGTGGCGATCAGCGCGGCCAGCGCCGCAGCAATCGAGGCCAGCGTGTCGGCCGCGAGCACCGCGTAGACATAGGGCTTGCCGTTGGCCATCACCATCACGTTGTGCGGGTTGGAGGCCGGCGGCACGGTGCCGCCCACCGTCACGGCCTGGCCCGCGATGGTCAGCGTGAGCGTCGCCGCATTGACGACGGTCGGCTGCCAGTTCGGCGGGAACCGCGTGGTGTTCGATTCCTCGGGCCGCGCATAGATCGAGACATGGCAGGTCGGCGCCGTCGCCCGCAAGTCGGCGTCGAGCTGGGCGGAGACGGGCCAGCCAGGGTAGATCTTGACCGGGACGCCGGCCACGGAGGGAAAGCCGGTGCCGGACGGATAGACGGCCGTGGCGGCCTGCTGCGCCAGCACGGTCAGGACATCGGAGAGGTCGGCCATGATCAGGCGTGCACTTCCTGCGCATTGATGCGCCAGCCGAGGTCGGTCGCCTCGGCGGCGTCGAAGAGATAGCGCCGGCCTAGGTCGTCGACGGCGATGTCGCCAGCCTGCAGCGTGACCGGAATCGAGGGCGGCAACAGGATGCGCCAGCCGGCCTGCTTGGATGCGCTCGGGAGCTTCGTCGCGCTGGCCTGGCTCTTGCCGCCCAGCAGGATCGACGCGGGCCAGAACGCGGCCGGCGGCCCGTCAGTGCCGATGAGCGTCTGCATCGACGTTGGGTCGCACGGCGACTCGGCGTTGTAGCCCAGCAGGCCCACGGTCGGCGCGCTCGCGGTGCCGCGCATGATCTTGACCTTGCGGTTGCAGTCCACGCAGATGATGGGCAGCAGTTGCTGCTGGCCGGCGATGAACCAGGTCGAGCCGTCGCTGACGCGCACCAGGTAGTCGCCGGCGCGCGTCGTGCGCGCATCGAAGTCGCCATACCAGATCGGGTCGCCGGGCAGGTTCGGCGCCCGGTAGGTGCTGTCGCCGGCATTGAAGGCCGCCTTGATGGTGGCCACCAGGTTTCCCAGCGGCGCCGCGGCGGTCAGCGGCCGGTACTGGCGGCAGTCGAGCCCAATGCGCAGGGCGGCCTTGCCGCGGCCGGCGTAGATCCGCTGCTGAATGGTCGCGCCGTCCATTTCAAACCACCAGCTGCATGCTGCCGCCGCTGCCGCTGTAGGCCGGGCCCGGCGGCACGCCGAGGAACTGGCACAGCTTCAGGCGCCAGTTGCTGAACAGCGCATCGCGATCGGCCAGCTCGCGCTTGTTGTGGGTCCAGACCGCGGCCTGGTCCGTGTCAAGGTTTGCCGACGTGCCGGGGATGGCGGTCTCCAGCGTCGTCAGGTTGGCGAGGTAGGTCGTGCGGATCACGCCCTCCTCCTCCGGGAGCAGGTTCGACAGCCGGTACTCCAGCGTGCCATAGGCCTGGAAGAACCGGTAGCTTTGAAAGCTGGACGGGGTTCCGCCGTACACGGGGTACCAGCAGAAGCGCCGGATGTCGACCCGCTCCTGCGTGGTGAAAGCCATGGTGAACCTCAGTCGTAGGAGACAGCGACCGTCTGGCCGGTGCCGGGCACGACCACGATCCCTGCCAAGCAGGGCATGTCGATCAGGTAGGTGCCGACCGTGTTGGGCCAGGCCGCGACCTGGACGGCGGCGACGGCGCCAGCGACGGTCGCTGCGTCATAGGCCGCGCCCGGAGTGGTGCCGGCCACCAGCACCTGGACGCGCACCAGGCGGCATTGGCCCAGCGCGAAGCCGGCTGGAACCGTGGCGACGACCGTGGCCCCAGCGATGTTCAGCGCCGAGTTCCGCCCCTGGCGGGTGTAGATGCCATCGCTCATTTCAGATCTCCCGGTAGGCCTTGATCGGCGCGTCGTTGGCGATCAGCTCGCGGATGTCGCGCACTTCGGTGATGGGCTTGCCAGCGGCCCACACGCGCAGCAGGCCGTTGACGCTGAAGCCGAAGTCGCGCTCCAGCACGACCAGGTCCGGCAGACGTTCAGCCGCGGCCTGAGGTTCGTCGTTGTCGTCGGCCTTCGATGGAGTGCGCTTAGACAATCGGAGCTCCAGCGGCGGTGAGCGCCGCCAGCATTTCCGGGCTGGTCACGAAGGGCACGTTGCGCTTCCCGGAGAAGATGTGGCCCTTGACGTTGACGGTGAAGTTCGCCGTGGGCGTCTTGACGTTGCCGGCGCCGTACTTGGTGGAAAGCGCAGCGGACGAAAGTTCCTGGTGCTGGCCGTTGCCGGCCGCATGCGCGATGGAATCGGTCAGGTAGGGTGTACCGAGTGGCATGTTGACCTCACGGGGTTGTGAACGGTGCACCAGCGGCCGTCAGCGCGGCGAGCAGGTCGGCCGGGATGGGCTGGGTGTCGCCGATGTTGAACTGGACGATTGAGCCGTTCCAGGAGAACGAGAACGGCGCCGTCGGCGTGATGGTCGCCATGCTCGGGAAGAGCGCCGCCACTTGGGACGGCGGCACCTCCGAGATGACGCCATTGATCTCGACCGGCACAACGTCGGGGAGAAAGCTGCTGCCTGACATGAGGGCTCCAGCGCAGGGGCGCGAAGCCCCTGCTGTTCAGGTTGTGGCGATCAGCCCGCGTGCTCGAACACCACGGCGCGCTTGTAGTAGCTCGCCGAGGCCGTGGGCACGATGTTGGTGTTCACCGTCTGGTCGGTGGGGGCGGTGAAGCCGCCGATCCAGTACCAGCTCTGCGCGATGATCTGCTGCAGGCGGTCCAGCGGTTCGCGGGTGACGTGCACGATGTCGTCCACCATGTCGATGATGGCGTTGTTGCCCGCGATGTCTTCGGCGGCCATGCCCTCGAAGTCGCCCTCGACCAGCGCCTCATCGCCCACCAGGATCGGCCGGCGGATCTTCACCGCGCCCAAGGTCTGGATGTAGGCCTCGGTCGTCGGGATGATGCGGGTGTCGCCGATCTCGGTCACGCGGCCGGCGCGGAACACCGGGTTCTCGCCGGTGGCGCCCTGGTACAGCAGCTTGAAGTCGGGGTCGGCGAACAGCTGTCGGCCGCTGACCGGATCGACGTAGAGGTTGTAAAGGCCGTCCTTGGCCGGCACGCCGTTGGCGCGCAGGTAGGCCACACCGTCCAGGATGGAGCCCATGGTCAGCAGGTCCGTTCCGACGATGGCCGACGTGTTGCCGCGGCCGTTCGGGCGCAGGATGAACGGGGCCGTGCCGGCGCCGCTGTTGTACGCGGTGACGGTGTTGTTCAGCGTGCCATCGGCGACCGTCACGTTGCCCGAGAAGGTCAGCGTGCCGGAGATGCCGCCGGGCGCGGTGCTCACGTTGCCGCCATCGACTGCCACGCCAGTGAGCGTGTAGACGTTCGAGCCCACCGTGACCTGCATCGTGTTGGTGGCCGAGACCGCGACCATCACGCCATTGACGAACACCTGCTGGAAGCCGCGCACGTCATCCACGCTGATCGTCAATGCCGGCGCGCCGAGCGTGACGCGCACGCGGGTGTTGCCGCCCATGTAGGCGTTGAAGAGCGCGGCGCGCGCCAGGCGGTCGAGCGACTGGATCGACTGGATGCCGTTGGCCTTCGCGTTCTGGAGGAACTGCTCGACGATGCCCACGCGGTTGGTGACCATGTTCAGGTCGATCGTGTCGCCGTACATGGCGATCGACAGCGTGTACTGCTCGACCGTCCAGGTGCTCGGCGTGAGGCCGTTGTCCAGGTTGGTGTTGCTGGCCGCCGTGATCGGCGTCGTCACGGGGGCCTTGAGGCCCGGGCGGGTCTTGGTGACGGTCTCGCCGATCTTGTTCGGGAAGGCCTCACGGCGCGCGATGGAGCGATAGCTCAGCATCGACTGGATGCCTTCCTGGAACTCACGCTCCAGAAAGTTCTGCTGGATGATGGGCTGCAGGGCAGCGGGGAAATTTTGGATGGGCATGTCTGCTCCTAGGGGTTGGTGAAGAACCCCTGGGCGTCAGGCCCCGATGGGATGGCGCTGTCGCGCCGGTGCTGGTTGCGGTTTGAAGAAGCGCGCCGGATCGGCCGGCGCGCGGGGGTTTGAATCAGCGGCGTGCGCCGCCCGAGATGGCCGCCTTGCGGGCGGCCGCGTACTCTTGCGGCGTCATCTCGGTGGCCTTCTTGGACGCCGGATCGCCGGGCTTCGGAGGCTTCTCGGTGCTGCCGGTGTTGGTCGAGCCGAAGAGGTAGGGCTTGCCCTTCTTCATCTCTTCCATGAGCGCGTCCGCGCCCTCCACCTCGCCCGTCTCCGGGTTCAGCTTGACCTTGGACAGGTCGGCCAGCTTCAGGCCGTCCAGGTCGACCATGCCGGCCTTGACCGCGGCAGCCTTGAGCTCGGCGCGGATGACGCGCTGGTCGGCGGCGGTCTGTGTTTCCGTGGTCGCCTTCTTGACCATCTCTTCAGCCCCTTTGGTGGCGGTCTCGAGATCGGCCAGCGCCTTGGCCAGCTTGGTCTCTGCCTCCTGGTGCTTGAGGCGGTAGCCCTTGTTCTCGGCGCGCAGCTCGCGCACGTAGTCGACGCTGAAGGACTGCGGCTCGGGCGGAGTCGGCGCACCGCCCCCACCGCCCCCACCACCGCCCTCGCCTCCGCCTTCCGGCGCCATGTAGCCGCCGCGCCGCAGCAGGCCTCGCAGGAGCGCGCTCATTGCATACCCCCGGCATGGTTGGCCTCGGCCAGGCGGCGCGCGGCCTCCTGGGCTTCCTCGCCGGCGGCGCCTGCCAGGACCGCAGCGTCGTGCTGCTGATAGTTGAGGTGGATGCCGCGGGACAGCATCTCGTTCGCGGCGGCGTGGTTGACGCCGTGGCCGCTCAGCGAGATGGCGCCGTCCTGGGTAACGACGAGCAGCAGCACAGCATGCGCCGACAGCTTGTGGCAGACCGCGGCTGCGGCGTTGCCGAGGTGGAGATCAGGCAGTGGTTGGTGGTCTTCAGGCATCAGGCCCTCCGGGTTGAAAAAAGGCCGCCATCTGGCAGCCCGGGGGAATGCCGGCGTGCGGCCGGCAGGGGATCGGCTACTTGCCCTCGGGGCGCTTGGCCAGGCCTTGCGCGGCCAGCAGCTCGGCCACGTCGTCGACGTGCAGGCAGTCGCACAAGCAGGCGTAGTCCACGACGCCACGCTTGTCCACGATGGAGCCGTTGCAATAGTCGTTGCCGGGAACGGCATCGACGAGCCAGCCGAAGGCGTCGATCTTGCCGCCGGCGAGTCGGATGATCTTGTCGCCGTTCTTGGCCTCGCGGCCGTTTCGGTAGTGCATGTCAGTTCCTTTCTTGAACTGGGTGTTTGAAGATGCTGGCGGAGGGCCTGGCCTTACTGCTTCTCGATGCTGGCCGCGCCGAGCTTGCCGACCACAGCGACGGTGGATGCACCCGCAAAGTTCAGGTACAGCTGGAAGCCGAAGCTGGTGGCGCCATCGCTGGGGACCACGATGTCTTCGCTCACGAAGGTGATCGTCTCGTCAGCCGCACCGTACTCGGCCGAAGTGGTCGCATTGGGCAGGATGATTCCAGGCTGTGGGTTCTGCGTGCCGCCCTGGAAGTAGAAGCCGGCCAAGATGCCCTTGACGTTGGCCGTCGCCGTGCTGGAGAGAGCGAGCTGAAAGATCATGCGCAGCTTGTCACCCGCCGCGAATCGAGCGTTGGTGATGTTGCTGGCGAAATTGATGATGAAGTTGTCGCTTGCGCCGCCAGCCTTGACCGTGAACTGCAGGTCGTTGCCCTTGCCGTCAGCCCGCGCCGCGCCGACCACGGCAAAGGTGCCGGTGCCGCTGGTGTTCGTCGCATAGACCGTGTAGCCCTGCGGACAGGTGCCCGTCACCGGAGCGTTGATGCTGCCGCCTGTGGCGTTCCAGGGCGCAAAGTCCAGAATGTTGCGGCTGAGGTTGTTGGCGCCGTAGTTGTCGACGTTGGACTGCACCAGCAGCGAAGGTGCCAGCCAGCCCGGCGAGAGCTGGTCCCAAATGGCCTTGGCGATCAGGTTCGCGCCGGCCGGGGTCGGGTGCACGCCGTCTGTTGCGATGAGATTCGGCAGCGGGTAGTTGCCCGTCGCGTTGGTGGCGTCGATCAGGTATTTGCCCGCGTCAGCGAATCGAATTCCGGGGTTGACGCTGCAATACGCACGCAGCAGCCGGTTGTAGCGCACGGCCTCGGCGCGATTGGTCGCCGTGCCGCCGCTGACCCACGGGCTGGCGCCGACGATCACGACCAGCAGGCCGGCGGCGCGGGCCTGGGCCGCCATCCACGTCACATCCGCGTACACCGCATCTGCGGTGCGGCCGGCGATGGCGAAGTCGTTGTAGCCGAACAGCAGGATCAGCAGCTTGGCAGAAGGGGCCTTCGCCAGCTCGGCCAGGAAGCGCGTGCGGCCGTCTGCCGCTGTCTGGCCCGGTGCGCCGCCGTTGTGTACGAAGCGGATGGAGCCGCCCGCATTGCTCTTGAGCCGCATGAAGTAGCCGTTGTCGGTCTGCGACATGCGGTTGATCACCGACATCGGCTTCTTGGTCGTCGCGTTCGACAGACCGTCGATGTTGGTCGTGCTGCCGTTCGCGCCGATTGATGCGTAGCTCAGCGTATTGGCGTCGATGTAGGTGACCGGCGCATTCACCGCGTTGTACGAGGTGTCTGCGAAATTGCAGAACGTGGCCAGCATGCCCGAGGCCAGGCCGTGACTCGCGGCCGTGACGGTGACGACGTTGCTGGTGCGGGTCGCCGCCGTGATGACACCATTCGCGTTGCCGCGCACGGTGAAGCTGTCGCCGAACGCGATGACATCCACCACTCCCGTGGCCGGCTGGTTCCCAGCCGCTGACAAGGCAGTCAAAAGCGCAGGCGTCCTGTTCTGCTTTTCCGCGTCCTGCGGGGTGATGGACAGCGGCGCGACCGTGTTGCTGAGCTGCGCCCAGCCACCGCCGAGATCCGCAGTGGCAAGAGCGGCCAGGGCGACGGCATCGTTGACGGTCTGGGTCGAGCCGATCGGGTAGCCGTAGGGGTTGCTCGCGCTCGTAATGAATATCTTCGGCATGTCAGTCCTCGGAGTTGCTCAGCGGCTCTTTGGCCGGCTTGGCGGCCTGGCTGTTGGGCGGCGGTGGGTCGGCGTCGATCTGCCGGATTTCGTCCTCCGGGTCGGCGATGTCGTAGCTCGCGGCCAGCGCCTTCACGCCGGTCTCTCGGGACAGCAGGCCGGCCTGGCGCAGCACATCGAGCGTCTCGGCCTGCGTCTGCTTGTCGGCGTAGGTCGGCTGGTACCACTGCGGCCAGCGCAGCGCCACGTCCTCGTCTGTGCTGAGCTTGTCGAGCTTGCGGCCCTTCTTGTCGACCAGGTCGAGCTTGGCCGAGGCCTTGACGACCATGTTCAGCAGGTCGAGCAGCGCGCCCTCGCCGTAGCTGATGCGCAGCTTGTCGGCCAGCCAGATCAGCGCCTGGTTCATCAGCTCCATCGCGCGGCCGGACTGGGCCGAGCTGAGCTTGTCCGCGTTCGCCCGGTTGCCGCCAGCGCCTTCCAGGGCCAGCTCGCGCAGCCCGCGCACCCATTCCAGCACCGCGCCGGCGGCGTCGCCGCTGATCTCGAGCAGCTTGGCGTCGCCTTCTGCCGCCGTCACGATGGCATTGGCCGCGCCCTTGATGACCGGACCCTGGCCCGAGAAGGCCGGCTCCTTGATGTGCAGCGTCGGGTCGCTCTGGTACTTCAGGCCGCGGCCACCCTGGCTGAGCAGGTAGTCGGCCTCGATCTGCGTGTCGATGGCCTCGACCGGGAACGTCGGCTCGCCGTCGATCTCGTCGCCGCCGGGCAGGTTGCGCACCCACGCGATCGGCACGAAGCCCAGGCTGTGCTTGACGGTCTTGGCCTGGTCGAGCACCGGCTGCGCGCCGCTGTCGGCGTCGACCTTCTTGAGCGGCAGGAACCAGCTCTCGGCCGCCGCGTCCCAGACGCGCTGGAACCAGAACTCGGCCTTCAGATCGTCGTCGGCCACCTGGTAACCGGCCTCGCGCAGCACGTCACCCTTGACCTTGTAGCGCTCGGTCACCGCATCGAGCGTGTCGGGCGCCTCCGGATTCCACTCGGGTGTCAGGAACGTCGAGCGCATGACCGAGAAAAAGACCCGGCCGCGCAGCACGCGCATCAGGATCGCCACCGACCCGACCGAGCCGGCCGTTGCCGCCTCGATCATCACCGCGTTGAGATTGGTCTCCCTGGCGACCTTGGTCAGCGTGTCGCGCGCCGTCTCGTCCGCGCACTCGACCGCGGGGAAGTGGCCCTCGCTGAAGAGCAGCGACACCGAGTCGTTGACGACGGTGCGGCAGATCCGCGTGCGGGCGCTGGGGCGGCGCTTGTCGAGCGGCACGTACTCGTTGGACGGGGACTTCTCTTCGCTGAAGGCGTGCTTCAGCTCGTCGTACAGCGTGCCGTCCAGCACGCGCTGCAGCGCAGACAGGCGGAACACCCGCTCCGGATAGTCCCGGTCCTTCGGGTATCCGGTCTGCAGGGTCTTGAAGTCGGGCATGGCTCAGCGGCCCACGTGGGGCACATGGGCGGCGTGCGTGGCGACCGGCTTGGTCACCGGCCAGCGGTTGTGCAGGAAGTAGCCAGCCGCGTCGTTGGTGTGATCGTGGCCAGTGGTCTTGTCGGGCTCGCCGTGGTCGTCGTAGGGCTGCTGTTCCAACGACGCCGTGAACTCGTGGCAGGCGTCGGTGTTGACACGCAGCCGGCGCTCGCCGAGGCCGTTGAGCACCAGCGCGTTGACGCTGTTGACGCGGTCCTTGACTCGCGGGTTGTGGCTGGGCGCGCGAACGGTGAAGCCGGCGCCCTGCAGGATGGTCAGGTCGGACACCGAGGCGCCCTTGCTGCTGGTGTTTTGGCCGGCGGCGTCGGGGTAGACAGTGACGCTGTGGCCATGCTCCTTGAAGCGCTCGTTCAGCAGGCGCGCCATGGTGGGCGTGTCGCGGACCTTCACCAGCTCAGCCACGGCGTGGGGCTGATCGTCGCGCACGACGAAGACCACCGCGGCCATCTTGTTGACGTTGAAGTCCATGCCGACCTGCAGCGGCTCGCCGGGCAGGATCTGCGTCGGCGAGTGGTTGAGCTTGCGGTCGAAGTCCGGGTAGACCGTGCCGCTGGCCAGGTTCACGAACCGGCCTTCGAGGTAGGCCTCGATGAGCTGCGGCGGGTAGCTGGCGCGCAGCGTCTCGATGTAGTCGGCCGGCAGGAACGGGTTGGTGCGCGTCGGCGCCTGCACCATCTCGTAGCCGGCCTTCTTGTTCTTCACCCACGTCTCGTAGGCGAATCGGAAGCCCTCGGGCGTCGTGTAGGCGCTGACCCGGTTGAAGGGGTTGTTGACACCGCGCGGCCGCTGCCGGTTGCGGGCGATGATCTTGCGCCAGGCCAGCGTGGCCTGGTCCTGCTTGAGCGTGTCGATCTCGTCGACGTGCGCCCGGTAGCTCTCGTAGCCGATGATGCGCGCCGGGTTGTCCAGCGTGCGCATGACGAAGTCGGCGCAGCTGCCCGACGACGTGTAGATGATGTTCTCGGTCTTGTTGTACCGATAGCGGATGCCGAGGTCGGTCAGCCTCTCCTCCATCCGCGGCGCCAGGATCAGGCGCACGAGGTCGTAGGTCGGCTCGTAGAGCGCGATCATGGCGCTGGGCGCCTGCAGCGCGTCGCGCGTCGCGCACAGCGTCAGGGCCTCGGTCTTGCCAGTGCCGAAGCCGCCGCAGAACAGCGGGTACTTGGCGTCGAGCTGGAAGAACCGGGCCTGAGGCTCGGTCATCGTGACATCAAGAACGCGTCCCATGGCGGTCCGGGTTGAAGTTCTCTGGGGTGACGACGGTGATGCGGAACTCGGTCACCGGCTCCTGCGGAGGCGGCGGCGTGTTGGGGTCCACTCGGGCCAGCTCGCGGCGCGCCAGCTCCAGTTTTCGGATGACGTCGATTTGCCTGACGATCAGGTCGCCGTACTGCGTGGTCTTGACCTTGATCTCGCGCTTCTCCATCGGCCCGAAGGTCGGATGGACTTCGTAGCGCTTGGCCACCTCCATCGCGGAGTCGACCAGGTCGGAAACCTCGCTGCTGCCGGACATCTTGACCAGCCGATACAGCTTGACCCGCGCCAAGCGGATCTCGTCATCGAGCGAGCCCAACTGCACGCGGTCCCAAAGGGCCCGTTCTTCGGGCAGGAGCGCATTGCAGTAGAGGCCGTGGGTGACAGCACGTGTGTTGCCGTCATGAGCCTGCTTGTTCTTGGCGCCCTTGCTCTTGCCGCCATGCATGCGGCATCGGCCGTTGGGCATGGGGTAGTTGTTGCAAGGCAGGCCGGTACGCCTGGACTTCGCCCCGCACTTGTTGTCGGCCATCTGGGCCTCCATTGCGTGTGGGTAATGGCTGACCCATCGGACTTACGCCGGCTGGCGCTGGGTCAAGCCGTCTGCTCTCGCGCTCCATTTCCCGCAGAGTGCGTGCGGGGAAAGTTCCTCGGCATTTACCCGTGCCGAGCGGCAAGGAGCTGACCGGTTCCTCGGGGACGATCAGTCGTCAGGCCTGGGCAGGCGCGGCGGAGGGCGGCGGGGTCACGGTGTAGCCGTGCTGCTCCAGCAGCTTCTCGGCGTCTTCCAGGGCCTGCTTGCCCTCGGCCCAGGCGATGAATTCAGACACCTCGGCGCTGACGGCGCCCTTGACGGCGGCGTACTCGCCCTCGGCCCAGGATTTGAGCTTGTCGAACATGCAGTTCTCCAAAACGAAAAACCCGCGCGGCGGTGGGCCGGGCGGGCTGAGATTTGGGTCTGAGCGCAGTTCGGCCCCGACCATAGCGTTTTATACCACTTTTTGATTCATGCATCCGCGGCTGCAGCTTCGACGTCCACAAGCCCGTCGCGCCGGAACATCTCCTCCAGCCGATCCATGCCGCGCCGGCGCAGTGCCGAGCAGGTCTGAGACACGACCACGACGTTGCGGTGCACCGTTGACTGGCTGACGCTCGACTCCGCGGCGATCGCGCGCTCCGTGAGGCGGTCGCGCAGCCGGCCGCGCGCGTGGACATGCCACACGATCATCCTTTGCACGTCCACGCTGTCGATGGTCATGCGCGGCTGCGTCAGGCCGTGCAACGCCGTGATGGCGTAGACCTTCTGGCGGTGTGCTGCGACATCGGAAGCGCTTTTGCCGCCCGTGTCATCGGCCGACGAAAACCACGCGACGATGGCCGCGCGCTCGTAGGGCAAGCAGTGGTGCTCCACCGCGCCGCGCACCATCGCGCACTGCCCGCGCACCTCCATCGGCGACAGCCCGGCGAAGTTGAGCGTGCCGTCTCGCTGCACGACCTTGGCGACGCCAGCCTCCTCCATGAGGCGCTCCAGCAGCATCTGGGTGTTGCTCTTCTGGGTGACCGGCAGAATGCCCATGAGGAACGCCACATGGAGCGCTTGCTGCGTCGAGCGGAAGACCGGTGCGTTGCGGGGGATCATGCTGCTTGGTTCTCCAGTTCTTCGATCTCGACCGTGACGCCAGGCACCGGGCCGTAGCGCTTGCGCTTGCAGACGTCGACGACCTGCACGTCGTCCTTCCAGACCACGCCGTTGAGGCCGTCGAAGATGGCCTTCTCGACGTTGTCGATGTCGGGCTTCTTGGTGGGGTGCCGCTGGCCCGCCAGCGCCAGGCGCTGCTGCTTGCCCGACCAGCTGGCGGGCACGTCGAGCACGATGTCCAGCACCACCGCGACGGCGCCGAGGATCAGCGGCCGCCCGGCCATGGCCTGCTGGCCGGCGTGCGCCACCAGACCCTCGTAGTTCGCCGTCTTCTCCGGCGTGAACATGCGAGCGTGCTGGCCGACCTTGCCCAGACGCGGCCTGCCCTTGCCCACCGGCGTGCCCGGCACCGTGAAGCGCAGCGGGCTCATGTTGCGCAGCTCCGCACCGCGAAGCCGATGAGCGCCCAGAACACCGCGAGCCAGAACCACAACCACCGAACGGCCGTGACATCGAGCGGCACGCGGCAGCTGCAGTGCTCCCCCTGGCCCACCATGCAGCGGGTGCAGCGATCAGCGCCAGTCGCCGTGCTCTCCACGGTTGCCCGCCGCCCACTGATGCGTGGCGTCGGCGCGAAGACGATCGGCTGCAGCTTGTCCTCGGTGCTTCGCAACACCAGCAATCCATGCCCGGCACCACTCGGTGCCACGCTCTGCTCGCCAGAGCAGGACCTGTCGCACCTCGCATTGGTGTCGGTACTCTTCGTCAGTTCGCATGCCATCGATTCCTCCATCGGTTCGCCGCAGGCCGGAATGGACCGCTTCGGGTACAAGGGGTTGGTTTTCATGGGGCGCAGGCCGGTTTGGCAGCGGGGCGCAGCTCGGTCAACACATCGGCCGGCGTTGCATCGGCAGGGACATGCAGCGCAGCGCGCCACATCTGCCGCATGGAAAGCGTCAGCCCCTTGCCCTGCTGCTGCGCCTCACGTCGCGCCAATCGGATCGCCCAGGCCCTCGGGTCGGTTTCGACACGATGGGCGACCGCTGCCACCTTGGCCAGTACCTCGGGCGATGGCTTGCCGACGGGCGCCGGCAAGGCCTTGAGCTCGGGCATCGGGGCGCGACGCATCAGACCGCGAAACTCGACCAGGTTGGGAGGCCGCTCGGGCAGGTTTTCGAGAGCGAAGCGGATGGCCTGCGGCGACTGCTGGTAGGCGCGAAGCTCGCGCCCCCAGTGGGCCTTCAGCTGCTTGCCGTGCTCGACCGGATCGGCCCCAGGCGGGCACTCCCATTGCCGGTCGAATGCCGCGCCGTAGGTGGAGCGCATGGCGGCGAAGATGCGCTCGACCCAAGGGTCAGGGAGCGATGACTCGTGCGTCGACATCGATGGTCTCCGGTTGCGGTTTCGGGGGCGTCGCCACGCCGGTCAGCACGGCGGCTGTCGCGAGCTGGCGGGCCTTGCGGTCTTGGGCTGGCGAGGCCGGCATGGCGCCGCGGTGCATGCCCTTGGCCGCTTCTGCGGCGTCGCTGCGCTGGCCCTTGAGCACGCCGAGGGCGTAGGCGAAGCCCTTGCCCTTCGAGACGGCCGTTACTGCGGCCTGCTCGAACTCGGCGTCGGTGGCTCCGGCGTCGATGAGCGTCAGCAGGTCCGGGTGGCCGTGGTTGCCGTCCGAGATCCCAGCCCGGCGCATCAGCAGACACACGCGCCCGGCTTCGGTGGAAGGCTGATGGTGCGTGTCTAAGTCTGGTGTCTGGCTATGGTGTCTGGTGTCTGGTGTCTGGTTAGGTTCATCGTTCGTTGCACGATTCGTGCTCTCTTCGTGCTGTTCTCGTAAAGACTTTCGTCTTGCCTCTCGTTCGCGAGCGATGCGGGCATTCGTTTCAGCTTGGGCCCCGGCTTTCGACAACTCAGCGTCGGCGCGTTCGTTGATCAGACCGGCGGGTGTCTCCTTCCAGAATTGGCTTGCGACGGCGTCGATGGCGTCGCGCTCCTGCTTGTCCTGGGCGCGCAACATGCGATGCAGGGCCTTGCCCGGCGGCAACGGTTTCTCTGTGGCGTAGTAGTGCTGGAGCATCAGCAAATAGGCGCCGTGCTCGGTGACCGACAGATGCGCGGTGTCGCGCTGGTAATCGCCGATATAGAGCTTGAAGAAGTTCACGCGAACAGCGCCCCCTGCTGCGCCGGCAGCTTCACGGGATGCACGGTGCGGCCGGTCAAGCTGCAGCGCCGCGCCGGGGCCAGCACCAACCGGCCGGCGGCGCGCAACTCGTTGCAGCGGGCGCTGATGACGTTGACCGGCAGGCCGGTGAGCTTCACCAGCTCGCTGAGGCTGTAGTCCTGGCCAGGCTTGACCGCGGCGAGGACCTGGGCCTGGCGATGGCTGAGCCCGCCCTCTCGCTGGATCTCGCGGTAGGCCTGCAGGGATGTCGCGGCGACGGTCATGACGCGCCCCGATACAGCTTGACCAGGGCATCGGTCGTCTCAACTCCGGCACGGCGCCGCGCGTGCATCAGCTGGTGGCCAATCGTCTTCTCGGCGAGGCCCATTGCCTTGGCCGCGGCGACGATCGTTCCCCAACGGTCGACTGCCTCGATGCTCCGGCGCTGAGCCGGCGACAGGTTGTGCGGGAACGGCAGATTGCGGCTGCTCACGCTCATGTCCCGGCTCCGAGCGTGGCCTTCAGGTAGCGTGCAACCAGCACGACGGTCTCGTGCGCGTTGGCCTTGAGGCGAGCGGTCTTGAGGTAGTCGGAGATGGTGTACTCGGACAGGCCCATGGCGCGAGCGGCGCCCTTGAACGTGCCGTGCTCGGCATACGACTCGATGGCCTGGCGTTCGCGGGCGTTGAGCGATGCCGGAAACGTGGGAGGGATGGCGTTGCTCATGCTGCGTTCCTGTCAGCCTGCATCTCCTCCAGCAGCGTGAAGCGCTGGCGACCTGCAAGCCATTGGGTGATGACGGTGTTGCCGCACGCATCCTCGAAGTCGGCGATCCGCTCGGCCGGCAGATCGCGGCGCGTGGGCAGGTCGTCGGCGTTCAGATAGTCGGTGACGTGCTGGCGGGTGAAGCCAAAGTCGCGGCCCAAGTCCGTGGGCTTGAGCCCCTTGGCGCGGCGCAGCGTCCAGCACAGGCGCACGGCCTGCCTGTAGGTCGCTACGGACGCCAGAAGCGCGCGGGGTACGGCGTCGGGCGCGTCGATGCGCCCGAGCAGCGGAAGGACGTGTTGCATGGGGGCCTCCATGAACAAAACCAATCCCTGCACCGGTTGCTGCACCGGTTGCGAGGGGCCGAAGCTGAAGGAATGCGAGTCGAAAAACTGCACCCCTTCCTGATGCACCCACTCCGACCCGCCGCGGAGTGCGGAGGCCCCCGCCTGGGCGGCGAGCTTGAATGGGGTGGATGCATCAGGAAGGACGCGAATGGGCATAGCTCAGTCATCCCCCAGGCGCAGACGCCGATCCGCCCGGTACATCCGAGCCGCGGCGTCCTGGTCGCGCAAAGCGAAGTCACGTGCCGCGCTCTGCACGATCTCGCTGCCGTGCTTCGCCGCCACGTCGCGCCAATCGCGCGCCTTCTCGTGCCAGGTCGCAGCGTTGCGCTGGTTCTCCACGCATGCGCGGTGGGTGTGGGCGTCCATGGCCTAACAACCCCGCCTGTGTATGGCGGCCGCCCTGCCTTGGGCTACCCTGGCGATACCCCTATCACCAAGCCCAAGGAGGGCAACCATGGAAACGGTCAACAGCAGCGCAGCGTTCGCGCTGGTCAAGGCGGCTCTGGACAGCAAAGCGGTCACGCTCAGCGGACCGCAAGGAGCGGCGACGCCGGAAGAAGCCGGAAAGAAAGACGCGGCATACCTCATCGCACTTCTCAGCGGTCTCGTGAAGGCTTCGCCTTCTCTGTAGCGCCGTCGACAGTAGCGAAGGCCTTGAGCAGGTCTTCGGCAAGAGCAGCCAGAGAGATCATTTCCGCCGTCGTGGCCCGAGCCACGATGGCGCCTTTGATCGACTGTGCGTCCGACCAGGAGATCCGCGCGGAAAGCCGAGCTTCCGCTTCGCGCAGGCAAAGAACCCATGCGGAGGCAGTCACCGGATCAAGAGATCGAGCGACGGGCAGCCGGATGCCATGGCGCACCAGCGCGCGAACGTGGCGAGGTTTGCAGCGCATGTCAGGCCGCCTTGGCGTGGGTCTGGGGACCGCTCGGCGCGGCGTCCTGATCGACGGAGGCGTAGCGCTCCGGGTAGAGGATTTGCAGCTCGGTCAGTTCACCCTCGAACTGATTGGCCAAGCGCTCGGCCAGCTCCAGCGATGGAACCTGGACGCCGCGCTCAATGCGGCTGAGATTGCCGGGATCAATGCCCGTGGCAGTCGAGACCTGAACGATCGTCAGTCCGTGGCGCTCTCGCGCCAGTCTCAATGGTGTTTTCATGCGTCAGCCTCTTTGGCAACAAATGCGCTGTACGCATATTACGCGAGGCTGCGGAAATGCGCAACGCGCTTTGCGCTTGACGCAATTCGCCGGGGAAACTGGCAGCCATGAACATCGGCGAGACCATCCGGCGCATCCGCAAGGGCAGGCACATGACCCTGCTCGAGGTGGCGAACATCATCGAGAGCGATGTCGGAAATCTGTCCCGCCTGGAGCGCGGCAAGCAGGGCTACAGCCCAGAGCTGCTGGAGCGCCTAGCAGACGCGCTCGGCGTGAAGGTGCGCGATTTTTTCGACTCGGACGACAACGCCCAGGAGTTCTTCGAGCATGCCGTCATTCCGGCCGGCCAAGTTCCGCTCATCTCGTGGGTCCAGGCCGGCGAGTGGTGCCAGGCCCATGACCCCATGCCACTTGGGCACGCCGAGGAATGGCTACCTTGCCCGACCAAGCACAGTTCAAGCACCTTTGCGCTGAGAGTTGTTGGTGACAGCATGGACGGCCCCGGTGGCTACCGAGAAGGCGAAATCGTTTTCGTCGACCCGGAGATTGCGGCAATGCCGAACCGCGATGTAGTCGCTCGCACGCCCGACGGCAAGGTGACCTTCAAGCGTTTGAAGGAGGATTCGGAGGGGCGCTATCTTCTGGCCTTGAATCCAGCCTGGCCAGATCGTGTAATCCGCTGCCCCGAAGGCACGCTGATCTGCGGCGTGGTCATCGGCTCGTTTGTTCCGAGGTGAACCATGGCAAGTACGCAGCCCTCGAAAACCTTCAAGATCACGGTGGCCGCAGTGATTATCGCGGGGGCCATTGCGTGGCTGGAAACTAGACCTGGCGAAGGCGCGGAGGCAGCAAAAAAAATCACGGCCCAAGCAGAGAACAACCCCCGCAGCCCTATTCAACCAGCGGCCGACATTGGCCAGCAAAGACTGCTACCAGAAATGACCATCCGCTTCACCAAAGGCACGTATGCGTGTCTTACGCGCGATGCACTTCAGGAATTCATGGCTCATGGAGCAATCGGCGAGGCGACGAAACTCAACGCGATGGTGAACTCCAAGACTAACCCTACGGGACCATGCGTTTTCATTGATCCAAGCCAAGTGGTGAAGGTTGTTCACGTCGAATACAACATTCCTGACAATGCCGATCTGGGTCTACTTGAGATCGTCGGGACCGGGAGCCAGTCATCCAATGGGGCGTGGGCACTCTCGGTCGGCGCCGAACCCGCTCCATGATCCGCGCCCTCGCGCTCGCTACAGCTTTCTCTCTGCTCTCAGTGCCGGCCGAAGCGAAGGGGCACCGATCGCATTCGGCGACCGCCGCCTTCAAGCGTCAGCACCCGTGCCCCAGCACAGGCAAGCCTCGCGGCGCGTGTCCAGGCTGGGTGATCGACCACGTCGTCCCTCTATGCGCTGGTGGCCGCGATGACCCGGCCAACATGCAGTGGCAGACCATGGCTGACGCCAAGGCCAAGGATCGGGAAGAGGCGAAGCAGTGCCGGAAATTGCGCCATTCCTGAAACAACACCCATCAAAGTACTGTGGCAAACTTGACCCATGCCTCTCGTCCTGCTCGATTTCAACGACTCTCCGCGCGATTCGTTTCGCCGCGGGGTCACGAAGGGCTTGGCTGCTCCGCTGATGCTGTTCGCATCCAACGCCGTCGACTTGAAGTTGCCGCCCCCCGTCTCGCTTCCGAAGGTGCTGCCTGTCAAAGTGCCAGAGAGCTTGCGCGCGCTGACCGACGCCCAGCGGATTGGCATGGATTTCAACGCAGCGGTTGGCCGGCATGAAGAAGCAGGCCAGAACGCCGCCCGGGACTCTGAAGCCCTCTGAGGCGGCCGCACGCGAGGCGTTTGGCCCTATAGCGCAACAGCAAGTCGTGACCCTGCAGGAGCAGAGCGTCACGGTTCATGTCCAGCTTCCTCCACCAGCCCTCTTGGCTGAATACGAACGTGTGCAAGCTGGGACGATGGACCTGTTCATACGCTGGAGCGAAGAAGAACAGGCCCATCGCCGACGCCAGGATGAGCTGGCTTTGACGGCCAACATCGAGGCACAACGTCGACAGCTCTCCGTGGCTGAATCGCAGCTTGAAGCCAACAAAGCCATTGCGACTTACCAGGCCGAAACCGTCCGCTCAAGCGACCGTTCCGGTCAGATTTTGGGTTGGTCTCTTTGTGCCGCCGCCATGGGGCTTGCTGTGTACCTCTCGCTCCAGGGACACGAGGCTGTAGCGGCAGTCCTCGCTGCGCTCCCAACTGCAGCAGTCATCCAGTCGTTTCGGACCCTCACACGGCAAGAAGCAAGGACGCCGGAAGCATCACCGAAGAAGTAGACCGTCACACACCATCATCCATAAGCCCGCCCAGCGCGGGCTTTTTTGCGCCCAACCAAGACAAATGCGCTTGACGCATTTTATTTCCGGCCCTAATATGCGTTCAACGCTTTGCGCAACACGCATTTTACGGAGCCTGAAATGTCCTTGTCCCGTACCCTCTACGCCTGCATCGACAACCCCATGGTCACCGGACGGCCCCGCCACGCCGCCCGCATCGGGCGGCGCGACGCTCTGCTGCAGCTTGCCAAGGGCACGCTGGTCGTCGAGTACATGCGGGCCTGCTTCGAGCCGCTGAAGACGATCTCCACCCCGGCCTTCGTGGACAGCGAGACGCCGCCCGCACTGCGCTTGATGCGTCATGAGACGCGGCTGATCGACGTGCTGTCGGACCAGATGGCCGGCATTCACAGCGATCGCCTGTGGGTCGAGCTCGTCGGCCTGCTGACCAAGACCGCTGAAGGCTGCGAATGGCTGCGCCAGCGCGCTCTGGAGCACGCCGAATACCACGCCGAGGCTGAGGCCTACGGAGACGCCGAATGAGCGCCCGTCCCATCGTCCCGGGCCGCGCGTACCGCGTGCGCGGCTGCGGCCTTGACCTGGTGGTATTGGCCACTCACCCCTGCGACGCGATCTGCGCGGCGCTCGACCTTCTGGAAAACCTCAACCGGAGCATTCGATGACCACTGAAATCAAGACTGTGAGCCTGCTCGACCAACTGCGCGCCTCTCGCGCCATCTACGAGAAGGCTCTGGAGAACCTCGAGAACCTGAGCGACAGCGCCCTGTCGCGGATCTTGGACCTTACGGGCAGAGCATCCACCGTGGACCGCGTGCTCGGCATCGCCAGCGCATCCACCGTGGCCCGCGTGCTCGGCATCGCCAGCGACGACACCGTGGCCCGCGTGCTCGGCATCGCCAGCGCATCCACCGTGGACCGCGTGCTCGGCATCGCCAGCGCATCCACCGTGGACCGCGTGCTCGGCATCGCCAGCGACGACACCGTGGACCGCGTGCTCGGCATCGCCAGCGACGACACCGTGGACCGCGTGCTCGGCATCGCCAGCGCATCCACCGTGGCCCGCGTGCTCGGCATCGCCAGCGACGACACCGTGGACCGCATCACCTTCGTCAAGGCCCTCCAGGTTCCGGTCGTCCCGGATCTGGACAAACGCGTCGCGGAGGCGGCCGAGGCCGGCAATCTGGACATGAGCACCTGGCACTGCGGCACGACGCACTGCCGCGCCGGCTGGGCCGTGGTGTTCGGCGGAGAAGCCGGGGCAAAGCTGGAGAAAGAACTGGGTAGCGAGATGGCCGGCCGCCTGATCTACGAAGCCAGCACCGGCCGACCGGCGCCGGACTTCTTCGCCGGCCAGGACAGCGCCCTGGAAGACATCCGCCGTTGCGCTGCGGAGGCCCAATGAACGCCCCCGAGCGCAGCGCCTTCATGCGCACCATCATCCCCATCCGCGCCAGCTCGCTGGCCGAGCTGTTCGACTGCCCTGCAAGGTGGGAAGCGAAGCACATCCTGGGCATGCGCGGCCCGCGCAGCGCCGCCGCGCAGCTGGGCACGGCGGTGCACGCCGGCACCGCCCTCTTCGACCAGTCCCACCTGCCGGGCGGAACTCCCTTGAGCGCCGATGACGCCGCCGGCGCTGTCGTGGACGCGATCCACAAGCCCGAAGAAGAGGTCGATTGGGAAGAAACCGCGCCGCGCGACGCCGAGCGCATCGCGCTGGCGCTGCACACCCGCTACTGCGGAGAAATTGCCCCGCAGCAGGTCTACCGCGGCGTCGAGGTGAAGTGCGAGAGCCTGGAGCTGCCCGACCTTGGCATTGCGCTGACCGGAACGACCGACCGCGTGCGCGAGGTCGGCGGCAGCTTGGGCATCACCGACCTGAAGACCGGCGGCCGCGCCGTGGGCGCCGATGGCCGCGCCGTGACGCAGGGCCACGCCGTGCAACTCGGCGTCTACGAGCTGCTGGCAGAGCACGCCATGGGGCTGCACATCACCGCGCCGGCGCAGATCGTCGGTATGAACACCGGCAAGACACCGGCAGCACAGCGCGTCGGCACCGGCGAAGTCCCCAACGCTCGCGCGGCGCTGATCGGCACCGAGGAATCTCCCGGCCTGCTCGAACACGCCTCGCGACTGATCCACAGCGGCGCCTTCTACGGCAACAGCAAGAGCTTCCTGTGCTCGGCGAAGTATTGCCCGCGTCACCCCGTCTGCACCTTCAAGGCCTGAACCCATCACCACGAGAGGAAACCACCACATGGCAACCGCACAGATCGCCGACCTGCGCCAGCAGTCCGTCGCCACCCGGCCGCTGGCCGACATGAAGCCCAAAGAACAAATCGCCTACCTGCTGCAGCAGAAGAAGGGCGAGCTCGCCAAGATGCTGCCCAAGACGCTGAGCATCGAGCGACTGCTCAAGGTCGCGCAGATCGCCGCGACGACCACGCCGGCCCTGGCCAAGTGCGACGTGCCGTCGCTGGTCGGCGCCATCGGCCAGTGCGCCCAGATGGGCCTGGAGCCCAACACCGTGCTGGGCCACGCCTACCTGGTGCCCTTCAACACCAAGCGCAAGGACGCCAACGGCAACGAACGCTGGGTCAACAGCGTGCAGGTCATCATCGGCTACAAGGGCCTGATCGACCTGGCGCGCCGCTCGGGCCAGATCGTGAGCATTGCCGCGCACGAGGTCTGCGAGAACGACCACTTCGAGCTGGTCTACGGCCTCGACGAGAAGCTGAACCACACGCCCGCCATGGGCGCGCGCGGCCACGTCATCGGCTTCTACGCCGTGGCCAAGCTGAAGGACGGCGGCTACAGCTTCGAGTTCATGAGCGTGCACCAGGTCGAAGAGATCATGGTCGGCACCCAGAGCAAGGGCAAGTACGGCCCCTGGAAAGAGCACTTCGTCGAGATGGGCCGCAAGACGGTCATTCGCCGCCTGGCCAAATACCTGCCGCTGTCCATCGAGTTCCAGACCGCCGTGGCCCTGGACAACCAGGCCGAAGCCGGCAAGGACCAGAAGCTCGACACCATCGACGGCGACTTCATGGTGGTCCAGGACGACGACGCGCCGCAGCACGCCGGCGAGATCGATGCCGACACGGGCGAGATCCGCGGAACGCTCAGCGGCGACGCCAAGGTGGGCTCGCCGGACTCGGCGCACAAGCACGCTGACGACGATGTCGGCCGCAGCGCGGATGACTGGCGGCCCAGCCCCGAAGAAGAGGCCGCGATCCTCGCGCGCGAGCGCGCCGAGGCCGGCACCGATTCGCAGTCCAGCTCGCAGGCCACGCCCGCTCGCACCGCCGCCGCGCGCCGCACACGGCCGGGCGTGAACGTCGAGTAACCCAGTTTCCCCGGGCGACACCAGCGATCAGGACTTCAGGCTTTCCTCCCTGGCCAACACGAATTCACCAGATCGCCACCGCGAGGCGCGCCCGGCTTCTCTTTCCCTCCATCAAGGAACCAGACCATGACGAAGAAGGACAAAGACACCATCCAAATGACCGCATCGACGATCGGCGTCGACCTGCTTCAGGCGCTGGTGCTGGAGGTCAAGCTGCTGCCCGACGTGTGGCCCAAGCTGTCCAAGGCCAAGCAAGACGACGTCATCGAGCGGCTGCGCAAGCGCGTCGTCACCTGCGTTCAGAGCGCGGTGCACCTGATCGCCAGCGACGGCCGCACGACCATCGTGGCTGAGCTTGAGCAGGTCACCGTGAAGGACGGCATCAAGGCCGTGCTCACCATGAGCAAGAGCGACCCAAACCGGCACGGCCTGATCGACGCCCAGGGCAAGACGGTGCTGGTGGCGATCGCTGACGCCGAAGACCACATGGGCGACGTCGCCGCCGTGCGCGGCGAGCCCGATCAGCGCGCCATGGACCTGGGCCGGGAATACGACCCCAAGGGCGACGGCAATGGCATGCCGGGCGGCCAGGGCGATGTGGTCGACGCCGAGGTGCGCGAGGTGCCGGCGCTCGGCAACGACGCGCTGCAGGCCGAGCTCGACGCTGCCTACACGGCCGGCGAGGCCGCCGCCGAGGCCGGCGAGCCCAAGGATTCCTGCCCGAGCATGCGCCACGAGCTGGTGGCCCGCTGGACGCAGGGCTGGTGCGACTGGCACGAAGAGAACGACGCCCCGTCCATCGCAACCGGCGACGGCGGCGCGGCCGAAGTGCTCGACGACCAGGATGAACTGCTCGGCCAGGCCGAACAACTGGTCGTCAGCCAGCAGCGCGCTTCGATCAGCTTCCTGCAGCGCCAGCTGCGCATCGGCTACAACCGCGCCGCGCGGCTGCTGGAGGCCCTGGAGAAGGCCGGCGTGATCAGCGCCCCCGAAGCCGACGGCATCCGCAAGGTGCTGCGCAGCGGCGATCCGGAGGCCGCATGAAGATCACCGCCATCCACGCCAGCAACTTCCTCGGCGCGCGCGCCGTTGATCTCCAGCTGACGAAGCGCGTCAACCTGATCGCAGGCAGCAACGGCGCCGGCAAGAGCAGTCTGCGCGACGCCATCGCGCTGGCGTTGACTGCCGACCTCGGCCGCGTGAGCCTCAAGAAGGACGCTCCGGCCCTGGTGACCGATGGCGCCGACGCGGCGCACGTGCAGGTCGACACCGAGAACTTCAGCAGCTCAGTGTCGATCACCGCCAGCGGCAAGATCGTCGACAGCCTGAAGGGCGTGCAGGTCCCCGACGTGCTGCGCTTCGTGCTGGACGCCCAGCGCTTCGCGCGCCTGGAGCCGAAAGACCGCCGCGCCTTCCTGTTCGACCTGATGGGCCTGAAAGCCGGCGGCGACGCCGACACGCGCCTGCAGGCCGCCATTGCGGCCACGGCGCAGGCCCTGGCGCTGCCCGTGGAAACGGTGCGCGAGTGCGTGGAGCAGCAGGAGCAGGCGGCGTGATCCCGATGCAGTCGAGCTTCTTCGATGGCGGCCGTCGCATGCAGATGGACGAGAGCATCGCGCTCAGCGTCCAGTCGATGCAAGCCTACGGGCCGGACCACGCCCACTGGGGCATTGCGTGGTCCGGCGGCAAGGACAGCAGCGCCACGCTCACGCTGCTGATGTGGATGCTCGACACGGGCAAGCTGGCCAAGCCTGAAAGCCTGACGGTGTTCTACGCGGACACGCGCCAGGAACTGCCGCCGCTGGCCGTGGCCGCCGCGCAGATCATGGACGAGTTGCGCGAGCGCGGCGTGCGCGTCGAGGTGGTGATGGCGCCGCTGGACAAGCGGTTCATGGTCTACATCCTGGGCCGGGGTGTCCCGCCGCCCAACAACAACACGCTGCGCTGGTGCACGCGCCAGATCAAGATTGACCCGATGGAAGATGCGCTGCGCGCGCGCCTCGACCAGGTGGCCGGCCAGATCTTGATGATCACCGGCGTGCGCCAGGGCGAGAGCGCCGTTCGCGACCAGCGCATCGAGATGAGCTGCGGCAAGGACGGGGCCGAGTGCGGCCAGGGCTGGTACCAGCAGATCCTGCCCAACGCGAAGGGCCTTCGCGGGCGGCTGGCGACCCTCGCACCGCTGCTGCACTGGCGCGTCTGCCACGTGTGGGAGTGGCTGCGCCACTGGGCGCCGCAGGTTGAGTTCGGCGACTGGTCGACGGCCATGATCGCGCAGGCCTACGGCGGCGATGAGGCCGAAGAGATCAACGCGCGCACTGGCTGCATCGGCTGCCCGCTGGCGTCCGAGGAGAAGGCGCTGGAGAACGTGCTGGCCATGCCGGCGTGGGCATACCTTGCGCCGCTGCGCGGGCTGAAGCTGCTGTGGCGCGAGCTGCGCGAGCCCCAGCACCGGCTGAAGAAGGCCGGCCTGGAGCGGCTGAAGGACGGCAGCATCGCCAAGAACCCGCAGCGCATGGGGCCGCTGACCTTCGAAGCGCGCCTGATGGGCCTCGAGCGCGTGCTCGGCATCCAGGCCGACTGCAACGCTGCGGCACTCGCTGCCGGCCGGCCAACGATCAGCCTTATCAACGCCGAGGAAGAGGCGCGGATCCGCGAGCTGATCACACTAGAGACGTGGCCGCAGGGCTGGGA
>Ga0181415_1000018_pt1 | contig 43872 bp, 47 predicted proteins | sample 38SPOviralmetaG_FD_130140 | JGI IMG/M metagenome (GOLD analysis project Ga0181415, IMG submission 130140) | Marine viral communities from the oligotrophic San Pedro Time Series (SPOT) site, San Pedro Channel, CA, USA - 38 SPOT_SRF_2012-12-11 | ecosystem: Environmental > Aquatic > Marine > Strait...
TCTCCGCGACAGAAAGTATCATGAGCAACGTAAACGCTGGCGGCTTGATAGCTATGACCACAAACAGGACGACCTCGATTGATGTGTCGGGGTCGTCCCTGACTTTACCCACAACAACAACAACAAACAACCCAAGGAAACACCATGAACATAACCATAAAGTATGGCATCAGCAATAGCATCACTAAAACAGTAGACGACGAATCTACTGTTGATGATGTTATCGACAGCAACACCCTTGCCGCTCTCAATGCCCCCGAAGGCATTGCTGTAGTGCGCAACGGAAACACGCTGTCCGAAGACACATCGTTGTATGACGGCGATGTTATCTATCTGGAACAACGCTCTTCTAGCAAGGCGTAGCTTTTAGCTCACGTTTCCAGATTGTTGTAAAACGTCCCGCTCCCTGTGTAGGGAGCGGGACTAACCCAAACAAAAACAACCAAACAGTATGATTGAAAATACCGAACTAATAATCAAGGGTAATACTCTTGTTCAACGCAAAACACTAGACTTGCCTCTAGAAAACAGTGAGAAAATCTTCACTGAATTCATTAACCGGCAGCAAAAAAACTCGTACGCACCTTGTTCTACTGACTATTTCAGTAAAATTTATCCTGAATTTGTAGAAAAGTCTTGGATGTTATCCAAAGACTTCAGTCAAGACTTCACTGCAGTACACAAAGTCAAACACTTCCCCATCAACCACGTTTACGGCTGGCGTTTGAATGACAGAGAACAAAGCTGCGTAGAAACTAGATCTTATTGGTTTACTTCTAGTGAATTAACACAGTCTCCTACTTACTCTGTTAATTACATAGCCTCAAACAGCTACGACACCGACACCGAGTTCTTAGCAGATCTAGATAAAAACTCACGAGACAACGTTAAATTTTTTCCTAACAATCAAATCTTCTGGTCAGACCCACGCTTTGACTTGTTTGTAGCTAACTTCTTCCCTGAAAGTCCTCACGTTTACTTCTTTGCGATAGAAGCACAGACTATTGACTTTATAAACAGAGAAAACAACAGAGTTATTCAAAGCCCAAGAATTCCTGTATGTCCAGCTTTGCCAAACATATACGACAACTCAAAAGTGTGTATGGGTTATGACTACGATGAAGCTATCAACGATTACGGCTACATGGACAAGCAGTTGATGATTCTAGATACTATACAAAAAACCTCATCTAATCGCGATCTAGACGTAGATGGCACAAAAGCAAACATGACGGTAGACGAAAACAACAAGGCTATCCCAATACACAAAGAGACTATTTATCGAGCAGATAATTACTCTACCGTACTAAGCGCAAGCGCGCCTTTCAGAGAAATAACTAACAGCAACATAATACAATTCGCTCAAACCTATATCAACAATGAACTCTTCTAACACGCACGAGCAGTCTTTAAAAAATATAATTGAAGACACTAATCAAGAACAAGTATCCTTTGACTACAAAAGCTCAGGTTATTTCAAGCGTATAAAGCTTTTAAATTCAAAACAAGAAGATGAAAATCTTCTTATAAATTTCGGAGAATACCAGCTTTTCAGAGCTTGGGTTAATGATCTTGAAATCAACGAAGAAAGAACCCGAATAAAGCAAATAGCCAACGACCAAATGCCCATACAAGATCACCAAGTTCTAAGAAATCTTTACTTCGGCACCTACCCTAACTCAACAAAAGCTAAAAACGCTATCCGACGTATGATTAAAAAGTACAAAGAGTTGTATTCAGATAAACCTAACAACAACACTAAGTATTTAACAGACCTAATAAAAGGCAAAGAACAATGTCTTGCTGCCGACTCTGCACAAGCAATCCGACAACAACTATCCAATCTAAATTATGAATAATAAAAACCACACAATACTTATAGGTGCAGGCGGCGTATCGTCCTACCTTGTGCCCGCATGGCGCAAAACATTCCCCCATGACAACCTTATTATCATGGACGGAGATCGCTTAGAAAAACGCAACCTTGACCGTCAGCTTTTCGATTCTAGTGCCATTGGTCAATACAAAGCAACAGCACTAGCAGAAAAATACGGTTGTAAAGCTATCAACGAATACTTTGACAGTACAAGTCTATCGTCCAACAGCCTAGAACCTAAAGACATCAACTGTGTTCTATGCGCCGTTGACAACCACGTAGCGAGATACGAAACAATTAAATTCAGCCACGATAACAGGTCTTGGGACATATCAGCAATCATCGGAGCTAATGAATACTGGACAAGCCAAGCATATATATTCAATCCAACAATCCAAGAAATGTACATCGACAACAAACCTTGGCCTTTGTTCAAGTATCCTGAAATTGCTACCGATAAATCTCACGACCCAACTAATCCAAGCTGCGTAGAACAACAAGAAAGCGACCCTCAGCTTGCTGGCGTTAATATGATTACCGCTAGCCTTATGATGCAATTAGCTCTGCGACACACTGAGCAATGCTTAATTGGTTCTGATGTATTCAGAGAACGAACCTTTGCAGACTTAGCCTACGCACCTACAGAATTCCAAACAACTTTTGGAGCAACCCAAACTCAACAACTAATAGATCATGACAAAATCAAAGCACCCACAATCCAAGAAGAAAAAACCCGAGAAGATAACTTATTGCTTGCATGACAACGCAGTATATCAAGAGCACAAAAAACCTCTGTACAGTTGCTGGCGACAAGTAGACATCCCTGAAGCAGATGAAAACTTTAATGGTTTTACGTGGAACGGCCCCAAGATCCCCTACGATCTTTGGACTTACATTGTATTATTTCACAGATATTCTGTAAAAAAGCTTAACTCAGAAACCTTAAACTTCTTGTTCTTTGATCCCGATAACAAAAAAGAACCGTGGCAGTGTTGGGTTCCTCCTCAAAAAACTAGCGGCATGTCCGTAGAAACCGATACAGAACACGACCTATACGACAAAGAACGTAACAAATATCACAACCTGCAATTCGGCACTGTCCACAATCATGTAACCCTGAGTGCTTTTCAATCAGGCACTGACGAGATGGACGAGATAGAGAAAGAAGGCTTCCACATAACTGTCGGCGAATGCGATGAAGAAATCATAGATATACATGTACGTGCTGTTATGGAACAAGAACAGTACGATATAAATATTGCAGACATTGTAGAACTTCCCACTTGGATGCAATCTGTGCCAGAAAAATACCAAAAATACTTAATTGTAAACAATTTGTTTTCAGTAAGCCTTGATGATTACGATGAAAAATCTGTTGCAGAGTTGTACGACCCTCAACTAACTAAGGTATCAAGAAATGTTGTGTCCTACCCAAAAAACAGAAAAAACTCTTTCATGCACCAACAAGGGAACCTGTATATTGGAGGAACTGCCGACCACCCGTGGGAAAATGACTTTAACAACCTAGACCCTGTAAACCCTCAGTGGCCTAATAAATTTAAGTATTGAAAGAATCTCAATTTAAAGCCTTTTTTGTCAAAGCTCTAAGAACTAATGGTTGTTTCGTTCAAACGATTGAAACGACCACAGGAAGAGGAGTCCCCGATCTTGTCGCTTTGCGCTCCAACCGTACATACTGGATAGAAATAAAAGTCGGATACGGTAACACCGTAACAATACGGCCAGAACAGTACGCTTGGATGCGCAAGGCCAAGGGTCAAAACGTAGATGTTTACGTTGCTATGCTTGACAAGAAAACTGACGAGCTCAAAGTCTTCGCTTCTTCAGAGGGAGTTCCTCGCGCAAAAGGATGGATGCTTGAATTTCCAATTTACGTGTTCCCAAAGAAAAATTTAGCCAAACAAATAACCCAATGGATACAATAAAAGGGCTACAGCTACCCCTGTTCGACATTGAAAGCACTTGGCGACCACCCGCTAAAATACTCAACACCGCTAGCACAATAGCAGTAGACTTAGAAACAAGAGATCCTTTCCTAAAAAGGAGAGGGCCCGGGTTTTTGTACGGTCAAGGAGAACCAATAGGAGTAGCCATTGCTACAAAAGAAGGTAAGATGTATTTACCTTTCAACCACCAAGGCGGAGACAATTTAGACCTATACCTAGTTAAAATGATAACTAAGGATTTTATGTCTAAAGCTGACGAAATCGTCATGGCTAATGCCACTTATGATCTAGGTTGGCTGTTAGAGTGGGGCGTACCAATGCCCCGAGGAATTGTAAGAGACGTACAAGTAGCCGAAGCATTAATTGATGAGGAGCAACGATCTTACAGTTTAAACACGCTTTCTTTAAAGTATCTCAACGTAGAGAAAAACGAAAGTATGCTTAGGCAAGCTGCAGAAACCTATCGCATAAATCCTAAAAGCGAAATGTGGAAACTTCCTGCTCGCTACGTTGGAGCGTATGCTGAAGATGACGCAGCTCAAACGCTTTTATGCTACGAGAAACAAAAACCTCAACTATCTGAGCTAGGCCTTTGGAAAGTATGGGATCTTGAATGCGACATAACCAAGATCTGCTCGAAGATGACTAGAAAAGGAATCCGAGTAGACCTAGATGCTGCTTCCCAACTTAACGAAAAGCTTAAAAAAGAAGAAACAGAAATAAAAAACCGCCTACATTTTAACGTAAACTCAGCCAACGAGGTTGCAAATTTCTTAGAGAAAACGTTCAAAGAAAAAGTACCTAAAACTCTCAAAGGAAACTATTCAATAACAGATCAATATCTCAACGAACTAGGCTACAAAGAAGCTAAAGAGATTGTACATTTACGACAACTAACTAGGCTTCGAAAGACCTTCATAGAAGAAGGTGTACTAGAAAAGAGCTACAAAGGACGCATTCATGCGGAGTTTAAGCAAACTACGTCTGAAGATGGAGGAACTAGATCTGGCAGGTTTTCTTCTAAAAACCCAAACATGCAACAAGTACCTGCTCGTTCCGAAATAGGTCAGATAATACGGAAGCTGTACATAGCTGAAGAAGATTCCCTCTGGGCTAAGTGTGACTACAGTAGCCAAGAGCCTAGACTTCAGGTGCATTACGGCATAGTTCTAGGATTAAAAGGAGCTAAGGAAGCAAAGAAAGCTTTCGACGAAGGCGTTAAAATCTACACGTTTTTAGAAGACAATACTGGACTGCCTTACGCCACCTGTAAGATGCTAGTCCTCGGCATTGGTTACGGCATGGGCGTCAACTCTATGGCTGATAAACTCAACATATCAGTCAACGAATGCGAACGTATTAGACAAACGTTTCAGCAAAAAGTGCCGTACATCCAACAACTTTTCGACAGGTGTCGAGCAAAAGCCCAAAAAGACGGCTTTATTCGCACTGTTCTAGGACGTCGTTCTAACTTCCCGTGGTGGGAGTCTGGTAACGAACGTGTCAAAGGATACGAAAATGCAAAGAAAAAGCTTGGCAGAAGCATCAGTAGAGCTTTTACCAATAACGCCCTCAATAGATTGATTCAGGGATCAGCTGCCGATCAAGCTAAACTAGCTATGAAACTTTGCGACGAGCAAGGTTTCGACATACGGCTTCCTGTCCACGATGAAATCAATGCGATTGTGCAGAACCCGAAACAAGCAACCGAAATAAAAGAGATCATGGAACAAGCCATTAAGTTTGAATTAGACTTTGTAGCTGACCTAGATCTCGGAACCAGTTGGAAATGAGTATAGAAGAACTAAAACAAAAAATAGAAAAAGTTAATCAAGACGACGATGTGTTGTCGGTAATTAAGGGATACGGAAACGTTCTAGCAAACCTAGAAAAAAGTATTCAGCAGAAAGAAGAGGAAATTAAAACCCTCAAACGGGAGCAGAAACAAATAGCCGAACGTACTTTGCCCGACATCATGGATGATGCTGGAATCAACGAAGTAACGTTAGCCAACGGCACTAAGATCGAATGCAAAGATTATATCTTTGCTCGTATCAAAGACGAGTTTACTGCTTTTAATTACCTTAAAGATAAAGGCGAAGATTCGATAATTGATAATAGGATACAAGTTAATCTGCCCAAAGGCTTTGAACAAGCAGCTCAAATGCTTATGAGTTTCTTAGAGCAAAACAACCTGCATAGCATGGCGCAACAAAAGAAGTCCGTGCATTTCAAGCGATTAGAGTCGTGGGTTCGTGATGCTTTAGAACGTGAAGATCTTAGTGATCTACCTAAAAACGCTTTTGGCGTATACGAAGGTCGCAAAGTTATCTTCAAATAATCTGCCGCATTAGCGGAAAACATAAACACAAAACAAAATAACCAAAATAAAACTATGTCATTCGACATCACACAAGCACAGGGCGTTGGCTCTGACAACTTGGAAGACTCTTCAGCTCTTCCTATCATTAGAATACTCCAAGACCAAAGTCCTGAGATTAACAAACGTAAGGACAAGTACATCGAAGGAGCAGAAGCTGGCGATTTGTACTGGAACAGCGAGCAACGCACACTAGAGCGTCCTCTCAAGTTTATTCCAGTCAAAAGCGTAGCTTTGTACAGCGAATGGATACCCAAAGATGAGGGTGGCGGTCTTGTCGCCATTCACAACTTAGACATCGTTCATGACGAAAGGTACAAGAAAGATGTCAAGCGTCTCAATGACGAGTGGCTTGGCGACCACGAACTCAAGTACACTCGTTACTGGATGATACTTGCCCACATTGATGGGGAGTGGCAAAAAGCTATGCTAGCTATGACCAGTACGCAACTTAAGGTAGCTCGCGAACTTTCTCGCGTTATCAAAAGTTTCAAGTACGAGTCTATGCCTGAAATCAATCCACCTATCTTTGCTAGGTCTTTTGAGCTGTCTACAATCGTTGAGAAAAATAAAGCCGATCAAGAGTATTTCAACTTCACAGTTAAGCCTCTGGACGTCCTCGACTTTGACGAAGATAAAGAACTTCTTGAGCAGTCTTTTAGTTGCTTCAAAGATGCTTCCGAATCCTTGCCTAGCCCGGGCACAGTAGCAGCTCCAGTCGAGTTGCCTGTTGCTGGAGAACCTTTTTAATTTTTTCAGTATACTAGTCATATGCAGGGGGCCGTCGAAAGACGGCTCCCGTTTTATTCCATGAATTTAGCAAAAGAATTCCTATCTATATTCAGATCGCACCCTAATGTTTACGGGAGAACTGAAGTTACAGAAGGGTTTGATGAAAATGGTAAAGCCAACAGTAAAAGCTGGCTACAAAAAGAAGAACTTACAGAAAAAGTTTGGGAACAGCACTTAGCAGGAAACCAGTCTATTGGCTGTGTTCCAATAAAACCTAACAACATGGTATCTTGGGGAGCTATAGACATAGACCTTTACCAAGAACAGTTGAACATGGAGTCTATTCTCAAAAAGATCTCCGAAGCATCTTTGCCATTTGTATTGTGCCGTTCCAAAAGCGGAGGAGGTCATCTATACCTGTTCCTAGAAAACCAAGTGCTAGCCAAGCAAATGGTAGAAAAGCTCGAAAAGTTTGCCGCATACTTTGGTCAAGGCGGCAGCGAAATATTTCCTAAACAAGTAACCATAGGCAAAGACGAAAACGATGCAGACTACGGCAACTGGATAAACATGCCGTACAACGGAGAAACCAGTCTAAGATACGCACTTAACGAAGCAAACGACCGAGTGCCTATGGAAGATTTTCCCGAATACTGCAAAGCTCGTATGCTAACAGCAGCAGCTTTCAAAGATTTAGATCTTCCAGACATAGAAGAAATTTTACCAGAAGGCCCACCTTGTTTAAATTACATCTTCAAAGAACGATCTGATCTTAACGAAATGCGTAACATTACACTGTCTAACGCAGCAGTGTATCTAAAAAAAGCACACGGAGACGAATGGCCTAATCACCTCAATACCCTAAATCAAAAGTTCTCCGAACCACTAGGAGACAGAGAACTAGAAGCCATAAAAAAATCCTATGAGAAAAAAGATTACCGCTACCAATGCTCTAAAGAACCCTTGTGCCATTATTGCGATTCCCGAAAGTGTAAAGCTAAACAGTTCGGAATTGGCAAAGACGAAATTGTGCCGTCTAACCGTTCTCTTACCAAACTCAACACAGATCCCCCGCTCTGGTACATTACAATTGATAATAACCGGATCGCGCTTACTACCGACCAGCTATTCAACTTCACGCAATTCAACAAAAGATGCCTCGAAATTCTTAATAGAGTATTCCAACCTTATAAGCAATCCGAGTGGCTCGAAAATCTTGCATCTATTGTTCAAAATTGCACAATTATTGACATACCTGAAGAGCTTACGGAAAAAGGTGTATTCCATGAAATTCTTCAAGACTTTCTTTTAGGAAGCCACGACGATGAATCCGCGCAATGTTTGATACAAGGTATACCTTGGAGAACTTCCACCTCGTTTTATTTTAGACGTAAAGACTTACAAAAACGTCTCGATCTAGAAAAGTTTAAAGATTTAAAGGGCAACGAAATAACGAACTTATTGAAGCAAAAGTACGAAGGACAAGCAAAAACACAACGCATAGGCTCGACTACGGTGCATTGCTGGAAGGTGCCTTCCAATCACTTCCAAGATTCACCCGAGCTTGAACTCCTTGAATCCAAACCAAATGAACCTTTTTAATGAATGAAACAATATTTGTAGCTTCCGCAGGAACAGGCAAAACAACAACCTTACTAAACAAACTAGAAGAACTTTTAAAACACACAGCTCCCGATAGAATCGTGTACACCACGTTTACTAATGCAGGAGCTAATGAAGCTATTGAACGAGCTTGCAAACGCTTTGATCTAAAGCCCGAGCAGTTTCCATACTTCAGAACTTTGCACAGCTTGTGCTACCGAAACATACGCAGGTATCCAATGTTAGGTTTTTCAGACTATATAGACTTTGGAAAAAACATTGGCTATCCGTTAAATGCGTTAAGAGCTATGTCTGCTAAAGATGGAACAGTAGATCCAAACTCAACAAGAGGTGATAAGCTTTTAGCTATGGACAACTTAATGCGCAATAAACGGATAAGCTCGTTTAAAAAAATGTGCTTTGATAAGTCTATTAACGGCCAAGAAACACCAGAAGTATTAGAACACTTCTCCAAGTCTTATCGAACCTACAAAGACTCTATAGCCAAGATAGACTTTACAGATCAACTAGAAATGTTCCTAGAACAAAACGAGCCTTTGGATGCGGATTATGTGTTTTGCGACGAGGCTCAAGACTTTTCTAAGTTGCAGTGGCGTATCATAGATTTGCTAGCTAAACCAACTAAACACGTTTATGTAGCAGGGGATGACAAACAATCCATCTACGAGTTCAGCGGAGGCGATCCCGACGCGCTAATTCATAGAGTAGGGCGTAGAGTAATCTTAGACACTTGCTACAGGTTACCTAAATCCATACTAAACTTTGCAGAGTCTGTAGCCCGTAGGATACAAAACAAAACAGAATACTCTGTTGCCAGTAGAACCGAAGGCGGAAACGTGCAGCATGTATCTAACTTAGATCGAATAGATATGAGTCAAGGTTCGTGGTTACTGCTAGGTAGAAACCGGTCGTTTCTACCCATACTAGAAGATGCTGTAATCAAAAAAGGCCACTTGTTCAAATCTATCGTATCTAACATAATTCCTGCAAACCTGCCCCCCGCTATAAAAGTATGGCAGTATTTGCACCAAGGACTTCCAGCTTCCGCTAAAGACATAAAACCAATCTATCAAACCTATTTGCCCACGGGAAAACGAATAAAAAGAGGATTTAAAAAATTAATGCAAGCGCTTCCCGATGACGAAGTTCTTACCTTAGATTGTCTAATAGAAAACTACGGATTGCTTTGCGATCTTCCGTGGGATCAAGCTTTCGAAATAAGCGACAGACTAAAAGCTTACTTGCAAAAAGCTTTTGCAAACGACAAAAGCAGAACAAGAATAGAAATTACAACAATACACGCTACCAAAGGTAGAGAAGCTGATAACGTAGTTGTCTTACCTGATATGTCTTGGACTACATGGAACTCGTTCAAAGAAAATCCCGACACGGAACACCGAACTTTTTATGTAGCTTGTACACGAGCTAAAAACAATCTGTACATTCACCAACCTATCAGTGACAACTTTTACCAGTATCCGTCATGAAATACAAAACACCCCCATACAACCACCAAAAAAACATAGTAGAGCAATTTTACAACAGACCTTACGGAGCTTTGTTTTTAGAACAAGGCTTAGGCAAAACAAAAATATTGCTAGATATTGTAGCCAACAGTCCAGAAACCAATGCTGTCCTTGTGCTAGCTCCTAACGGGCTACATGCCAACTGGTACTACAAAGAAGTCAAAGAGCATTACGACGGAGCAATGGGTTTTTTTTGGCAAGGCCCTATTAAAACACAAAAAGCAAAAATAGCAGCTAATTTATTTTTTAGTGGAAAGCTTCCAGAAAACCACAAACGTTTTTTATTCATGAATAGCGAAGCTATCCGTACCAAACACGGGTACGAATTCGCGTTATTATTTCTACAAAGATTTCAAGATAACATGGTTGTTATCGACGAATCTTCGTGCATCAAGAACCCAAAAGCAAAAGTAACCAAAGCAGCATTAAAACTAAGAAATAAATCAAAACGTAGATTCATCTTATCAGGAACTCCAATAACACAGGGGCCTATGGATTTGTTCAGTCAAGCCAAGTTCCTAAGTGAGTATTCGATACCTTATAAGACGTACACTGCATACAAAGCTACATTCGCTATTGAAGAAATGAGGTATGCGGGAGCTAGGTCGTTTAAAAAGATTACAGGTTACAAAAACCTAGATCATCTAACTGACGTCATGAAACCTTTTTCAATTAGATTAAGGAAAAAAGATTGTTTAGATCTACCTGAAAAGCTCTGGCAGACCCAACTAGTAGCAATGACTGCTTCGCAGAAGAAAGCCTACGAAGATCTAAAGAACAACGCGCTTACCGTGTTAGAAGAATCTAAAACAGTAAGTAGCACTTTGCCATTAACTACCATAATTAAGTTACAGCAAATTTGTTCAGGCTTTGTAACTACCGATGAAGGCGAGGAAATAGAACTTGATAACAACAAAATCAAAGCTTTACTTTCTATTGCAGAAACAACAAGACCTCTTGTAATTTTTTGCGCTTTTCGTAAAAACATAGCTCAAGTGATCAAGGCCATTTCCGAGATCTACGATCCATCTAAGATAGCTTGCATTGTTGGGGGCAACAAAAGCTCGGATCGTAGCTCGGAAGTGGCTCGCTTTCAAAGAGGCGACGCTCAATTTATGATTTGCACTTCAGCGGGAGCCAAAGGGCTAACCCTTACTAAATCTTCGCACCTAGTATACTACTCTAACAGTTACTCTCTAGAAACTAGATTGCAAAGCCAAGATCGCATACACCGTATTGGTCAAAACAATACATGCGTATACACAGACTTAGTAGTTCAAGGATCTATAGACGAAAAAATTCTTCAAATCCTACAAAGCAAAAAAGACCTGAGTAATATGGTCTTAGATGAACTTATAACTTTAATCAAACAAAGCTAATGACCTTACTACAAATTATGATGGTGTTAATCACCGTAGAAACAGGCGGCCATCCTGACCCTGCAAACGCAGTAGGAGACAACGGAAAAGCACTAGGCATTTTACAAATGCACAAAGCGTATGTAGCCGATGCTGCAGAACACGCCAATGTTACTTGGAGTCACGCCGACGCACTAGACCCTTCAAAAGCAAGAAAAATTTTCTTAGCTTACATGAACAGGTATGCGAAAATGGAACACAAGCCTCATCACATGAGCTATGCGGAGTACGTTTCGAGAAAACACAATGGCGGCCCAACAGGCCATTTAAAAAATTCCACAATTTCATATTGGCATAAAGTTAAAAGTTTAATTAGATCCGTCAATTAATCTTTCTAGCTCTACTACAGAACCTGCGGAAACAGTAGACAACAAAACTATTTGTTCGTGCTTATCGTTTGTTTTACTAAAAGATTCAAACTGTACACCAGTGTCTGTACTAATGGCAACAAGTGCGCAATTCCAATCAGGATCTAACGTGTCTAAACATTTAGAAACTAAAGCATCGTTATTATTCATAGCAACCACAGCACTCTATTGATTACAATAGCTTCCCTTTGTCTATCCTATAATTGTCTACTTTAAAAATACCTGAAGAAGACAAATTCAACTCAGCAAAACCGTGATTCCACCTATTAAGAGGCATGTATTTAGGGCTAAGGTCGCACAAACAACCAATAGACCAAGCAGTCATTACGGAACCTAAAATATCTGGGTCAGTATGCTCGCTTGTTTGATGGTGGTGCGAAACCATTACACTACTTTTAGCTTTGGTGTAATAACCTTTAGCTACATTAACTGGAGAAAATACGCTTCTCACGTACTCATGCCCGTGAATAATAGGTAGATTTCCAATCTTAACAATTCGTTTTTCATTCACCCATTCAACACCAAGAACATCTAAACCAAAAACATTTTCAAAATTAAAATGATCCAGCTCTAATAGCTCGGGAGCGCGGTTAGCCATATAAATCTGATACCGCTCTTCATGATTGCCTTCTTTCCAAACGCAACGAATAGGAGCAATCTCGTTAAGCAACATGTCTAAAATCTGCCTGCAAATTTCAAGCTCTTCTTTAAAATGACGAGTCCCGGGATCTTTAGTAAACCTGCTCAAATGGTGGCAGTCCATAAAGTCCCCATTAATAAAAATAGTATCTGGCTGATACTCCTTAGCTCTGTCAATTACTGAAGTTAATGCAGAAACCGAATGAAACGGGACGTGTACATCAGAAATAATCAACACTTTACGTGCGTTTTTGTCTAACACATAAGGCGTGTAATCTTTATGATCCGCCGAAGGTATGCGATAAGGATTAGCTCTGTGAGTTTCTCCGTCGTGCGTTTTTTTAAGCTTACGGTATTTTCTCCCCTTCTCGCCAAAAGACCCGTTGTAATAACGCACAGCATTTCTAGCCTTTTCTACAGAATCAAAATGCTCTGGGTGATGCGTACATAAAGCGCGAGCTATAGTCTTATGACCATAGCCCTTATACTTTTTTAGATAATCTAAAACAAGAACACCTCTAGGGGAATCGCTAATATTTGCCTCTCTTTCCTTTAGGACTGCTTTTAGTACGCCCACCTTTGCCTTTCCAAAGTTCAGTGCAAGCTAAATGTTTAGCCGTTCCTGCTTTAGCCGTGCTACACTTGTGCCTAGCCCTAAAAGATTTACGAGCAGCAGGTGAATAATTGTGCCCGTAACCACTAGCTCCTGCATGTACTAGCTTCTTCTTGCCGCCAGAACAGTACAACTTCATGATTTTTTTGCCCGGGCGACTGCTTTTTTTAACCTGCCCGCACTTCATAGATGCTTTAGGACTTTTTGACATCGTACTACTTTTTTTTCTTTTTTCCTGCCATTGGCCTTTTTTGGCCTTTGGCAGATTTAGATGGGCGTCCTACTTTACTTCCGTATGTTCCTTTTCCGTATGGCATAATATTATTTACTTTTTTTAGCGGTTTTAGCTGATTGTTTAAATGCTTTAGCTGTCGGAGCACCTTTCGATCCCGGCTTTCTCATCCGTTCTTTTGACCCAGCTTTAATTCTTTTACGTTTAGCGTGAATATTTGCGTACAATCCTCGTGACATAATTATTTTTATTTAACTTGTGAACTTCCAAAATAAAAACCCAACAAAGCTAGCATTCCTTGCCGAACTTCGGGTAGCAAAACAAAACCTTCTAAGTGTTTCCATTTGTCTGCGCCAATCCCTAAAAATTTAAATATTCCTAATTTCTGGGCTTCTACTGTAACGGGTATATCAAAAAACGCCATAATAAACGGCGCAAATACTACAGAAAACAAAATGCACATAGCAATAAGCTTTCTAACCCACGCTCCACTTTCTCCCGATCTCTGAGCAGCTCTATCTGCGGAAGCGTCAGACACCTCCTGTTTTTTAATCATGGCCTGAATAGCGTTTGCTTGGATGTTCATTTGTGCAGAAATAAGTTTCATAACAAATCCCGTGACTCCACCTCCAAGCATTGCCACTAACTCGCCTGTCATTTTTTGTCTTTAATCTCCTTTAAAACTTTTACAGTAGAAAGAATCATAAATATTACAGTAGATGCCGAAGCTATAACAGATAGCAACTCGTCTGTCCCTGCTAAAGCCAAGCCAGTTCCCGATCCTATTACACCTATTAATGACCTATCTACTATGTCTTTCATTTATGATCTTTCTATCACAAGCCTCCCGTACGAATCCCTGTAAGTTCTAATCCTAGCCTCGCGTGTGGGTTTTGTTTTAAAACTAACCTCTTCGCTTTTAATTGCGGCACCCTTTAAACTAGTAGGAGCTGCTGGAGGATATGTTCTAATGCTAACTATATTAGTATAATCAGATTCACCAAATTGATTCCAAGCTCTTACCCTATACGCTAGTGTAGTTCCGATAGGAATAACACCATCCGTAAAGGTAGCGTCATCAGCGTTAGTTGCTGCGATGAGTAACCACTCTCCACCGTTTTGCTGCCGCCAAATCTCAAAGCCATCCTCGTTGTCCGAGTTGTCCTGCCACGTCAAAACTAGATCGGCTCCAATGAGAGTCGTCGTTGTGAACATTATGGCTGCTAAGAGTGTTTTCATGTTATGCAGGCTTCAACGCTATAGCTGCCTTTGCTCCTCTCGCGTTACCGCTGAAGGTAGCAGAGCGAGTATGAGAACCAGCAGTTGCCTCTATTTTTTCGTTTATGTTAATATAACCCTCATTTCGGAAATAAGTAGATACCACCTGAGTGCCGTCAGAAAAAGTAGCAGTTTTATCATCCTTGTTGCGACCAAAAGCGGTCACAATCATAGCGTTGTTGGTTTGTGTTGTTATGCTAATTGACCAAGCAGTATTGTAGCCCGTATGACCCTGACTATTACTTGCGTCTACTGGGGCGGTAGTGTCGCATCCAGAATAAGCACCTACCCAAACGTAATAATCTTCGTTTGAAGCAAACACATCATCCCAAGTTCCTGATGTTGCAGTAGCACTTGAAGTAGCTAGCTTCCAATAAATGCCAATGGTAGAGTAGCTGTCAATCTCAAGTACTTTAGTCCAGCCCGTTGGAGGTGATGACGTAAGATTAGTGGTAGTAGCAGTAACAACAATCATCAGCATAATGTCATTTGCTGAGACTGCTGGATAATTGACTGACATATCGCGGGGACTGCTATACCCACTATGACCGCTATTAGAAGCTTGGTTCTCAAGTGTAATTCCTGATCCGCCGCTACTAACTAAAGGAGTTGTTGATGGTGTGAAATTGGCAGTGTAAGGTACGGTGTTTTTTACTATAAATTCTTGTATGTAACCTTTTGATGAATCATCAGCATTTCCTGGTGTTTTAAGCAAATTTAAATCTACTGTTGGAGCAAAATTAGTAATATAAGAACCAGAAGCTTCCGTTACAGTGCCGTTGATTCCAAGGTATGAACTACCGCTCGGTTGGAACGCCCAGTATATGTGGTTCCAAGCGTTAGCGTTTAAGACATGATCACCAATGCTTCTTCTACTGGTCGTAGCTCCAGTATGTTCATAAAATATAAATCTGTCGTAGTCAGTTGATAATGTTTCAAATTCTATACCTGATCCTGATGTGTGCCAACCATCCCAACCAAGCAATCTTGCGGAGCTTCCACTTCCGTCATTTGAACAGTAAAACCAAAACTGAATGCTTAATGGGGACGAAGAACCTACTTCTAAGCCTGCGGAAATTGTGCTGTCCAATTCCCAACCATCGGAATTTGCACCCGCTGGGTTGTATGCAGCCGTTGAGGAGCTATCCATTTTGGTTTGGTCAGTGTTGATCACTGCATTTCCAGATCGGGTAAAAACATCAGTTGTGAGTGGGTGTGTCCCACCACTTAAAACATAGCCGTCAGCAGTCGTTGAACCATCTGCATCAGTAAATGGAACATACAACAGAACGTCTGAGGCTAGTGACGCACCTCCGCCACCACTAGTGGGCTTTAAACTGGATTTCCAGCGTAGCATCTTATAGCTTCTCGTACTCAGCTTGGAAAGTTACAGTGAGGTCGCCAGCATCAGCTTTTGCTAGTGCGTTTTCCTCAGCCGTAAAACAATTCTTGATATGGGTGCTAACTAGAAAAACCATTTCGTTCCAGTCCTCTAGCGTGTTGTGCCGAAACTGTTTCTGCCAAATCTCCTGAGTTGATTCAATCTCGTTTCCTTCAGCGTCCAAGTCTGGGTACGTTACGGTGACACGTTTGTCCATCTTCCAACTAGCGTAACCAGTGGAGGATGGGTCTGCTGTTAACATAGACAACACTGAGGTCATTTTAACCTGACTGTTCTCGTCTGTTCCTATACGCCAAAGATCCGAATTGCCATCAAGCCACTCAACGCCACCTTGCTCCACGTTCCAACGATCAGAAGTAATTTTACTCTTAAGTCTATTTATTGCTGGTTCTTCTTCAAAGTCTATAACATCCCAAGCTTGCACCCATTCTTTACTAAAATCAGGATAATTTCTATACTCAAACTTTTGCTGAACGTATTGCAAAGTGTTGTTGTACTCTGGCGTAGGGTCAATGGTGTAGATATAGCAATCAAAGTCTGCCAAGACCCTTTTGTTTAAAGGATTAGGAAAAGATACCTGAGGGTTGTCTCGCTTTAACGAACCTTCGCTATACTTAGCGGGTACTCCATCTGTAAGTTTTAGTATATTCATGATGCTATTCCTGAAAACATTCCGTAAAGGTCAGACCCAACCTTCCAAAGAACTATTACATTTTTATTAGTTGCATCTAATGTTGGAGCTGATCCCCCAACCCATTTCGTAGTGCCCCACGTAATTGCGTAGCCCGAACCGTCATCCACAACTAATGTTATAGCTTCGCCATCAGCCAAACTATCAGTAATAGTTCCTACATCGTTAGAAAGCGTGAGGTTTTGAATAGTTCCGTTTGCAGCTTCCAACGTAAAAGAAACAGCCACACTAGCATTTGTGTAAACCTTTTCAATAATCTCGCCATTAACATCTATAGATCCAACCGTAACCCCGTTAGTCGTTGTAGCTCCTCGACCCGTTACAGTGTTCAGCGTGTCTGCTTCAGCGGTTAAGTAAGTGGCAAGATCGGATATGTCGCTTTCAGTAATAGGGTCAACAGTAATAGCTTGCCCTGAAATGCTAAGATAGGTGCCCGAACCAGTTAGCGTTACGTTAGTGCTGTTATCTGCACCAGCCGCATCTACACCTAATGTAGTACGAGCTGCTGCCGCATTAGCGTCATCTACTAAACTGGCTCCAAACGTGCTAATCGTTGTACTAGCTGGCAAAGATAACGTTTTAAGATCAGCATCTACTTCGCTATCCATCAACGCACCTGCAAGAGTTACGTTATCTGCATCGGTTCTATCCGCCAAAGGCTCAATGGCATCAAACTTAACTTTGTCTGCACTAGACATCAGCCCCGCATTAGAACTATCCGCCGCTGTAATTACTGCATTAGTCCCCGTAGAAGACGACACTGTAGAACTAGCCGCTGTCCAACTTAAATTAGTAGAACCACTCCCAGCTCCGTCATTGCTAACTTCCCAATCGGACGAAGATGATGTGCCTACTGCAATGTAAGCATTGTCTCCTGTTGTATCTATATAAATATCTCCGACTTTAGTAGGCGATCCAGAAGGAGCGCCTGACCCTGACGATATAATAGGAGCACCTGCCTGCGATACATTTGCCGCATCTGTAACATCCGCATCTTCTTCAATGTTATTAAGTTTTGTTATTTGTGTTGCTGTAACAAATTTATGAGAAGAAGAGGAGTCGTCTATTTCATCTGAAATAGTTGGGCCTTGATAAATGTAAGCTGAACCATTGCAGCGATAAAATCCCGCAGGATAGCCCGAAGTAGCTCCCGTAACTAACCAAACATCTCCTGAAGTGCCTCCTGTATGAGTATGCGGAAGACCCGCATAAGTAGAACGCTCTCCTGCAAATTTAGGAGTTAATTGCGCTTTATCTATTGCGTCGTCTATTTCCTGACCTGTGTGTGAACTTTGATATGCCATTAGTCTCGTACTTGAAAAGTTTGCGAAGCAGACGTTGTAAAAGTTTCATGTCCCGAAGATCCGTCATCTGCAAGGAAATCTTCATAAGCAGCAGGTATACTTACAGAAGTAGACAGCTCTTCTATTTTAGCTAGCTCTTCAGCTAACGAATAAGCTAAAGAATATACTAACATTATGATCTAAAAGCCGGTATTTCAAAATATTTAATCCAAAGCTGTAAACTGGAAGCACTAGTAACAGTAAACCGAATAGAGTTTCCTGTAGCTCTAAGAGTATATCCTAGCTCTGTACCCGACGCAGCTAACGCCATGTTAGAAGTAGGGTCAGTAGGCAGCTTATAGTTAGAATAAACGCCCTCGTTACCTACTTCTCGTTTTACCGTTACAGTACCTGTCCCCGACACATAATTTAAAGTAAACGCGTAAAGATGACCTGCCGTTGTTTCAATATCGTAATCGCCATTAGCGGTTACTAGCGTTTCTGTATTTAAATCAGCCATAGCTTTATTCCGTAGTTGTGTAAGTTGGTTGTGCTGCAAGGAAAGCCGTATAAGCATCTTTAACTTCTTGAGTCCACGCCACAGAGGTTATTCCTTGAATTTCTGAATCTTCTCCAGACACATCAGCATCTGGAGCTAATACTCTGCGGAGAAAAGAACGACTAATTTCTTCGCCATCCTTTTTAATAATCGTAGCTGTCCTAATATGAACTAGTCGAAATTCGCCTACCAGTTCAATTTTGTCATCTAATGTTTCTTCTGTTAATGCCATTATTTTTAAGGTTAAATATTATACTCGATAAGATATAGAAATCATTACTTCTGAACTATTAGAAAAATTAGCATCCGTCAAATTTGTAGTAACTCCCGCATTTGTTGTTTCCTGTAAATGTATATCTGTACTGCTAGTCTGATTCCATCCCATTGGAAAATCAGCAAATGAAATGTTTGAAAGACGAAGAGCAGCGGGAACCAAATTAGCGGTTAAATTTCTAGAAGCAAAGGGCAAGTTAGTTAATACAGCCGCGCCAGTTGATGATCCTTTTGAGGATAAAGACATATAACATGAAGCATTAACTAAATCTCCAATCTTCGTGTATGTTCCCACTTGATAGTTATATGAAACACCCGTGTTTCCTCCACCAAATGTAATAGCTGGTGCCCAAGTTCCTTCTTCATAATCGTCTAGTTTATTTGCAGCGGCAGTGTCAGATCCAAAAGTAACTCCAGTTGAAAATCTACCTGTTCCCGTTACATCTAGTGCATGTGCTGGAGCTGCAGGGCCAATTGCTACGTCGCCTGCTGTAGTAATTAAAAAGTTAGCAACCGAACCATCTACAGGGCGAAAAACATGAACACCCGCATCATGATAAGCATTGTTACGGATATTCTCAGTAGCATGAGATGTCCCGTATAGTTCAATATGAGCACCACCGTTACCACCGCCTTGCAAAACAAGATTGCCATTGTCTACGCTTTCCTTGATAGTTCCCGAAACTTCTAGGTCGCCACCTGCTGAAAGAACGCCAGCAAATCTACCAGTTCCATTTACATCCAACTTGTAAGAAGGTGTACTGTCGCCAATGCCTACATTGCCAGAGGAATCAATACGCATTCTTTCAACCTCTCCTACGTGCTGATTGTAAACCCCAATAGCTTGTCCTACTGAACCAGTCCTAAATGCTATACCCGAAGGCATTGTTGAAGAGTTACTAAATGTTCCTTCAGCAATTCCAGCTATAGATGCCGTTCCTAGTATATTTGACTCAGATCCTGATGTGTGGTTTGCACCAAAGTAAACTGATCCTAAGTGTTCATTAACAACAGTTGCTCCAGATGTGTTCCAGCTTTCTAGGGACATGCCTCCAGCCGCTGCAGGAGAAGTGTTGGCGTCTGCTCTTTGGCCTCTAACTGTAGCAATTCCTGCTTCTTGGTTTGCATCACTGTTGCGTACTAAAAGACCTACGCCAGTAGCACTAACTTCTAATTCCTCAGATGGAGATGCAGTACCAATACCTACATTGCCAGAGGAATCAATCCGCATATGTTCAGTTTGATTGGTTTCAAAGACTAAATTTCTAGAATTTTTAGCATTAAATCCCCAATCTAAACTAGAACCTCCGTTTCCGTTTGTTTTTATTTCTAAGCCATCCGCAATGTCTCCATTACCAAAAACCGCTATAGTTTCAGCAGTATCTGAATTAGAGCTTTTTACATGCAGTACCTTCGTTGGAGTAGCTTCTCCAATGCCGACCTTGCCAGTTTGATTAATCCTTACTGCTTCTGAATCATCTATTTCAAAAGAAAACGAATTGTTTGTTGTAAACCTAAAAGGCTCTGTCTGACTGTCTGCCGTAGGCGTTTTAATTTGAAAATCTCTAAGTCCAATCGTGCCAACATCAGATTGAAATTTTGCTAAAACAACATTAGTGCCGTCGTTTCGTACTGTTACTTTTGAGTCAGGAGTAGCAGTCCCAATGCCTACGTTGCCAGAGGTATCAAAAGTCATTCTAGCAGCACTGTTGGTAAAGAACTGCAAAGGTGTTGTTCCATTGCTTCCTAAATACGTTGCGTTTACTAAACTGTTAGTAAAAATTTGGCCCGCGCTTCCCAACGATCCAATAGATGAGGATATGTTTCCGCCATCCTGTTTAAAGACTAAATTGGGATTTGATTCTTCATCGGAGTCAAGCGTATCAGCTTCAATGATTATAGAGGCATCTCCAGTATTTCGTATATGAAAATCAGCAGCTATAGTAGAAGTAGAAAAGTTAGTTCCGATGCCAACCTTGCCATCGGACTTAATCCGCATACGTTCTGTAGTGCCTGTATGAAATGTCAGCTCATCATTAACAACGCTAATCTTTCCTTGTTGAGCCGAAGCTTTTTTAAAAATAAGATTTTTAGAATTAGCATCTCCTCCTTGTAAAGTAAGATCAGCTTGTGCCGTCGCTTCAATAGTTGTTGGAACTCCTATTGTTAAAGCTGTGTTTGTGCTTGTTAGGGTAGCTCCCGCTCCAGCCGTAAACGCAATTGAGTTTTCCGTAGGAAAATAAATTCCCGTGTTAGTATCTCCTGTGTTGGTAATAGACGGAAGAGATGCTGTGCCATCAGCAACAGAAAATGTATTTGCTACTACGGATCCAGCAACAGTTACAGCCGACCCGCTGTCAGTGATAATGCTGTCAGTTATCGTGTTAGCCCCAGAAAACTTAGTAATTTTAGTTGCATTGCCAGATCCGTCTATAAGATCCCCTGATCGGGCTTTAACTTTAGCTATCGCTGCATCTACTTCTGCCCCTGTATTTGTACTATCGTATGCCATTGTGTTTAATCAAAAAGTTTACCTTGCCCTGATATTCTTTCAAACATAAGTTGTCTACGCATTGTGTCACGCAAATATTCATCTGAAACAAAACCTACCATTGTATCAAACATAGGTTCCGCAGGCCCAAAATTAGTCCACGGAAACGGAGAAAAATCTTTTGCTTTAGCCACTGTGTCCCACAAACTGTCATTTGCAGCGGAATCAGCAAGCTCGATTACATCTCTATACATCTGACCAGCCATACCCCCATTAAGAATATCGTTAGTTTCCGTAAGTAAAGGAACAATCCCAGAAACTTTTAATATTCGCATCATATGCTGTTTATCTAACGGCTTATCTCCTGCCCAAAAAGGCTCTCGGTTTTTAAGCAAATCCTTTAAAGAAACAATAGCGGTAGCCGATCCAAGCATCATACCTGAAACAACAGCCATCTCTACTCGACGACTGCGCTTCACTAACTCCATAAAACGAGCATCGCCATTTCCCATTATAGCCAAACGCATTAACAACTTTTGGTGCATTGCTAAAGCCGTAGGCATATACAACCCAACCTGTCTTACAGTTTCACCTAAAAAAGTGCCTCGTTTAGTTCCAAATCTAGCAGAGGCTGCTTGTCTAGGATCTGCTTGAAGAGATCCCAAACGCATATGTTCGTCTAGCAGATTTTGAAACTTTCTCCGAATATCTACATTTTCTATATGAAATATAGAAAGCTGATCTCCTCTTATTAAGTTTTTATCCAGCTTTCGAAACTGCGCTTCAGTTATTCCAAAACGTTTTAGCGTGTTTTCAAAATCAGGAGTTAAAGGTTTAGAACTTTTTAAGATACTAGCTAACGATCTCTGCGCCGCTATTAATGACGACATTTGAGAAATTTTAGTAAAGATTGCGGCCCCGCTGTACTTAATAACGTTTAAACTCAGTCTTTCAGGGACATTGTTTTTACGATCAATAGACGTATCTCCTAAAATTTTTCGAGTTGCTTGCAAATTACTATCGTAAGGAACAATCGTGTTTTTAAGCGCCAACGTAGCATCATCTCCTCTATTTTTGTAAATAGCTCGAATAGCTGGCAAATAAGAATCCATTACCATTCTAAGCGAACGGCCCATAGAAGAAGCCATGCCACTAGAGTATAAAGCAACAAACTGAGAAACTGGATCGCTTAAAGCTATAGTTACGCCAGAACCCTGCAAAGTTATAGCATTTGTTATATTAGTAATGTTTTGAGAAACATCAGCTATATTTTGATTAACAACAATATTAGCTTCACCCGTTATTTCATCAAAATGATTTTTAATTAGTTTAAGCTCTGCCTCTGTTCCATTAAAGTTTTCAGAAATATGCGACCATGTTTTTTTAAAATCAGATCCTAAATGTTCAGTTATTGCTAAAGCTTTTCCCCGCAACTCTATCTGCTCTAACAATGCTTGAGCCGTGTTAGACTTACCAAAAGCATCGTTGTACTCTACTTGCTTTCCAGCCTGATAGTGAATAGTTCTAGCCTTAGCAAGCGCTGCACCTTTTTTACCGCCGTGTACTTCTAAATCTATTTCTACATCGTTTAAGTACCCCGCTTGAATATCTTTATAAACAGCATCTACAAATTTCTCTTTTTCTTTTAAAGAAGTTGCATCGTTACTATATCCCATGCGCTCCCAATCAACATTGTCAGAGTTCATGTGAAAACTTTTCCAAGCCGATTCGTTTTTAACAATAGTATCTCTATTGTGCGTATTCGCTAAAAAATAACCATCTAGTTTACGAATACCCGCTCCATTAGCATTAAGCAAAATTCGCTGGTGTTCGAGAATAGTTTCTAAAGTTCTAGCTACTTCTTGAGCTTCCAAAGAAATACCTTCGGCTCTAGTGCTCGGATGCAAAGCCCGTTCTACTTCAACCCAAAAAGATTTAGCCTCGTCGTCATACTTATCAAAATACCTTTCAACTCCGTTCCTAGCTAACGATCCTTTAAGTAAATGCGCAGCTTGGTTACGATAATACTCCATGCTACGATACACATTATTTCCAGCATTCTCAAAAAAGCTACCTCCTTTTATAAAAGAACCATCTAGCTTTCCAGAAATATCAGCTCGTCCTTTAGCAGCAAGCCCTCCCCACTCTTCAAAAACCTTTCGTTGAAGTGTTTCCCTGTGAGCATTTAGAAAAACAGACCTGCGATACTCTTCTCTAATCTTAACGCGAGCATCTTTAATTTTACCAGATGTAAAAGACTCCGCTGTAATTCCGTTGTTTTTAAGAAAGTTGCGTATGTTTTTTTGCTGATCCGTTAAACCCTCTGCGGTTTCACTAAAAAACTTAAAAGCATTATCTGTATTTTGACCGAAATCTTTTATTAACTGATCTATAACGTCTAAGTCTTTTTTAGCTAAATCTCTGTAACGCTCTACGCTTTTAACAACCGGACTATTTGGATACGCTTGCCCAATTTTTTGAACAAAATCTAAGTTAGTTTCGGGATCTGGCTCTAAATCAAAAATATTTTCAGGATAATCTACGCCTTCAGGTAATTCGTTATTTATAGTTTGACGAGCCTGTTCTTCGGGATTTAATCCACGAAACTCGCTAAACTCTTCTTCCATACGTCCAAGATTAACTTCATGAACTTCCGCAACTTTTGCGGGATCAAACTCGGCTCCTGGAGCAACTTCAGCATCTGGAATATCTGAAACTTTACGCTTACGCTTACCTAAAAAAGAAATACCCGAATCCGTTAAATGCGTAGATGGAAGCTTTAACTGTTCAACTTTGCCATCAACGTTTTTAAAGTTAAACTTCTTGTTTTTAAGAGAAGCAATAACGCTAGGATTTTCTAAAGCGTTTTTAGTCTTTCTTTTGCTATTTGCTTTAGCTGTATTAATAACCAAATCCCCAGTAGTTTCATCTACAGCAGAAATAAAACTAGAACTTGGATCGTAAAAAACCCTGACTCTACCATTAAATTCATCAGGCAATTTAGCATCCGCCAATCCTTGAGTTAAAACAGACTCGGCTTTAGCTATAGTTTTAAACACAGGATCAACCATTCCAGTATTCTGACCTGTAAACATTCGAGCTAATTGCTCAGAACGCATTTTTAAATTCTGGTCAAAACTATAAGCATCTGCAAAGCGACCCAATACAGAATTACCAATCCCTGAAATACCTGCGCTAGCAACAATAGTACCCCAATAATCCATAGCTCCTCTAGGATTTTGAAGCATTTCTTCTCGTTGTTGGTACAAACGTTCAGTAAACAACCCCGTAATAATAGCGTCTTCGGCAGCGCCAGTTAAAAACTTCTTCTTTTTAAAAACATTTGCTGCTTTCAAAAATTTAGAAGATTCTTGAGCAGCAGAGTTTACAATTTCACCGTAAACTTTTGTACTTGGTGTAAGGCTCCTAGACTGCATTATTGTTCTAAGAGTTGCAGAAGTAGCTAGTCGCCCAACCGCAGGAGCTACATAAAACTCCGGAGAAAATAACCCTGCAGTAAGAAACTGAGTTCCCATACCTACAATAGTCGAAGTAACTCCTTTTTCGTTTCTATCTATAGTTGTTTGAACCGCACTTTGAAAATCTCTATGCTCAATTATTTTTTCTGCCTGTTTTTCAGTTGTAGGCTCCGTCCAACGATAGCCCGGGTACTTTTCCTGAAGTTCTAAAACAGTATACTTTTGCCCAAAATTATCGTCTTCATCGTCTAAAAGCGTTAAACCGACTCCAAGAGTAGATTCTTGGAATCCTTGAGATATTCTAGCCCCTAAACTTAAAAGAAAATCAGGTTTTCTATAAAACTTAGCAGTAGTAGGTCTTTCTCTAAACTCCTCTTCAACTGTTTGATTTAATAAAGAAGACATATCAATCAGTATATAGCTCGCTACGCTGCATCATGCTCAGAACCTTTTCATCGGTAATAGTTATTGTCCACTCATTAATAACAGCATCGGTTTCGGGATTTACCGCCCGAAATCTCCACTCTAAGTGAGACATAGATGGAACATCTTTAACTTCTTGAACCCCAAAAAACTCTGGTTTTTCTATCGCAGGTAGAGGTGGAGAATAAGTTACTATATCCCACCTACCCACTAATCCCGTAGTATCCGTACTATCAACCCATTCAAAAATTTCTTCCATTTTTTCTCTTTCTGGAACTTCTTGAATAACTTGATTCCAATAAATACTAGAACTTTCAATATTTTCTTTTACGTCTAAAGCATTAGCATAAAGATTTAAAATAGGAGCCATTGAACGCCTAAATACATGTGCTCCTTGTCTTCCATAATGCGTTTCACTAAAACCCGGAGTCCGAGCGACGTTTGAACTTCTTTTTTCCTCGTCTATTATATCTGCAATAGGCTGCTCTATTCTGTAAGCTTTAAAATTGTCAGAATACTTAGCAACTCGAACTAAGCCGTTACTAGAAGTTTCTCCTATTGTAGCTGCGCTACTCCAAGCAGTTGTATCCAATAATTCTTTAGCCCGCTCTTCATACGCTACTTTAGTTTCAATTAAAGTATCTACAGGTAAATCAAAAACATCTTCTTCATCAAAAAAAGCTTCTCCTGTAAGAACTTTATCTACTGCGCCCATACTTCGAGTAGCTACATCAAGCATACCAGCCTCCCCTACAAAAACTGGAATTGTAGAACTACTATGCGATCTAGTTGTTATGGCTCTTCCAGATTCATGAGGTTTAAACTCGTAATGAACTTTGCCCATTTGAGTTACTTTAATTGACGTTCCGTCACGCACACCTTCTAGCCACTGTTTTAAAGCTCTAGGAATTGAATCATCATTAGGAGCGTTTTTTACAGTATCTAATAAACCTTGATAAACTGCGGGATGCGTGTTTTCTAAATCCGCTTCTTCCAGCATTTTTATAACTTCTTCTTTTTTGAACCAATGTATTTTGTTTGAAGGAAGCCCCCGTGAAACAGGGCCGTATGTAGTAGGTCTGATAGCAAAGCCCTTGCTTATATTATCTATAACCTTTGCCATCTCTGGGCCAATAGCCGTGTTAGAAGCTAATACACGGCCAACTTCTAGCATATCGGAATTTCTCTTGTTTTCAGAAATAGAAAAATCTTCCTTATCTACAAAAAGCTGCTGGTACCCATGTTCAATATAATTTCTACCAGTAAGACTAGCAACTTTTTTGAAAAGCTTATTTTCTAGGGCTTTTCGGGCTTTTTCTTTTCTACCTCTATTTAATTTATCTCCTGCTATTTTCTTATAGTTTTCAAGTTCCGCTTTATAATCAGAATCTTGCTCTAAAACAACATGAGCATAAGTAAGTAGTTTATCAGTAAGGCTTGTAAACGCAAGACCCGCTTTAGGGCCAAGAATCTGCCTTCCAAAATAACGGGGATCTGAAACATAAGAAGGAACATCCGCAGACATTTCACTCAAACCCTCTATAGAAGTTCCAAAGAAACTTTCCATTTGAGCTTCCTCATTGTTTCCAGAATTAGCTGCAAACATTATCTGGAAATTTTCTATTTGCGATGGAGTAAATTGATCTCTGTAGTTTCTATCTCTTCTTAGTCGGTTGTTGTGTTCAGCAACCATCGCAAGCTCGTTATTTGTAAGTTTTACTTTAGAAGAATCAAAACCTCCTACTTTTTCACCAGAAGCCATCATAGACATCAAATCGAAAGGATTTGCATCTCCTTTAAAAGTTCTAACTTTAGTTAGTAACTCTTTTACCTGATCGTCTCCTGTAAAATTATGCTTGTAATCGTCTACCTTAGATAAAATTCTTGCTACAGCTCGTTGTTGAAACTCTGCATTTGGGTCTTTAAGGTCAGAAGATAGTCTTTGTTGAACAGCTTTCCAGTAATCTTCAGCAACTAATAATCTTTCAGTAAAAGAAGATTCGGAAAAAGCTTTTTGTATTTCAGCTCTTTCCAATAAATCTGCATTTGCTATTGATGGATGATCTTCCGGTAAAATACCTTCATAAAGAATAGGCACTATTCCTTTAAAAGAAGCATCCTCTATTTGAGCATTTTTATTAGCGGTATAAAAAGGTTCTGTTAAATACTCTTTAAAGTCGCCTTCTGCATGATTAAAGCCAAGATTTGCTAAGTCTTCAGCCCTTTTAGCTTGAGCAAGCATTCTAGAAGGGTCTGAAAAATCCTCATCGCCTGCTTTACTAAGAGCTACAAACTCAGAGCTAATTTCAGAGCCGCGACCACCAGCAAACCGTTTATAATCTGCTGAATTTTTATTTGTGATAGTGCGCTGATGCGCTTTTATTCTATGTACAGCGTCAGGAGAATAAGGATTTCCCTCAGCATCCGACAACAAATCAATAACTATTTCAGCATATTTAGAATATGCTGAAGGGTTTTTAAGAAACAACTCGTCATGCTTAGGATCAAGAAACTTATCAACAATATCGTTTGAAACTTTATCAAAATCACCTTGATTTCGACCCTCCTGAAAATACAAAAGAAAAGTTTTTTGTGCGGCATTCGCATAGGAATCATTTACTTTTTTAGGATTGCCTTCTGCATCAGTTTTAAAAGTAAAATCCGTTCCCGCTAACTCCCTTCTATACCTAATCGCATTTTTATCAGAAGCTATTTTTTCAGATTCTCCTCTAAGAGTATTATCGCTTCTTCTAGATTCGTTTCTAAAACTCCTTCTTAGTCGAGTTAAAACAGAATCTCTATTTTTACCAGTAAGACTTCTGAATCCTTCTATTTGATTGTAGCTATTTTCGTTTTCAAACCAAGATTCTATAGAATTGTATACAGGAGAATCGCCATCGGCATAAGTGTATGGATTTTCTTCAGATCGTAGGCTGTCTTTTACTTCTTTAATCTTTCCATCTAAAAACCCATTAAGGGCATCTTCTGTTTCCGAAAAAAACAGATCTCTATAAGTAGCTTGCTCTCTATCAAAAAGCTGCTGCTTAAATTCCCCAAGATTGCTTGCAGTGTTAGCTAAAGAAGCAAAAGCATTTGAAACCCCTTTACTAGTTACAGGTGTAGGAAAATTAGTCGGCAAAGATAGTTGCCCGCGCAATGGTGTAACTACAGAAGGTGCCGAACTAGAAAGTTGAGGAATTTTAGCCATCGTATAATTAAATATTAAATCCTAAAAATTTAGTTGCTCCCCTATCTTTAGCTTGAACTATCCCTCGTCCAATAGATGTAGTAGCGCCGCCCATGCCAGAAGCAAAGCCTGAAAACCCTTGAGCGCTAGCCGCAGAAGCTTGTGCGCTTGCAGTTTGTACTGCACTAGCGGCTCTAAGCTCGGCACCTGTTTCTAAAACTCTAGCTTCAATCTCACCAAGATCAGTAGCTGCCTTAGAATTCCACACCATGTAATCGGATTGTCTTTTTAAATTTTCAGCTTCAAGGCTTAAAATAGTATCTTGAATATCTGTTTCCTGTCTTAAAATATTAGCTTTAAACTTTAAAAACGAAGTTTCTTCTTCAGCAAGCCTTTCAATTCTTTCAATCCTTTTAATATTTTGGATAGTTGCTTTATTAGCGGCTCGCTCTACAGCTACCATTTGATCGCTATATTCTATAACAGCTCTATCCGCTTCTCTTTGAAAAGTAGAATCTATAGAAGAAGCAATGCCCGAAGTTACAGACAGGCCCATAGAAGCTAGTTTTGCTTTTGTAGCAGCAGACTCGCTTGCTTTTAAAAATCTAATATTCTCAGTTTCTCTTTGAAACTTGTTTTGAGAAAGTTTTCGCTCTCTAGTAATTCCTAAATTATTTCTTGTAATATCCGCTTTTTGCTCCGCAACTTGTGTAGCAAGCTTATCGTGTTCAAGCATAGTCCTATTAGCTTGAATATCACCTTCTAGCCTAGCTTTTCGCCGATTAGCTTCTACAATTAATGCGTTTACTTTAAGATCTTCACTAGAAATCAAAGACTGTATGCTAGTCGCTTCAGACATAGCCCTAGATCTAGCCCCTTCAAGACGACCATTAACTAAATTACTAATGCGATTAAACTCTCCAGTAGTTTCCGCGTTTTTACTAGCTTTACGACCTTCTACAAGAGAAGATACGCCGCCTATTATATTTAAACCTGCAGCTATAAGATTAAACATAACTATCTCCTATGCAAGTTGCCTCGTATTGTTACACCGAGTATGTTTAAAGGAAATGGTTTTCGCTGCTCTATCTGGAGCTGCTGCCCTCTTGAAGTATTGCTGTCCACAAGTATTTTTAAGTCTCCCGTATAAAATCCCGTACTTTCTCTCACCACATTAAAAAACTCAGTAGTTGAGTTAATTACAACCCTATAACTTTCTAGCCCTCCTGCAACGCCACTTACGTCATACCGTTCATACGAATCTTTTTTAAATCCATCTACTAGTATATCATCTAGGCCTGAAAAAGTGTGCTCGTAAATATCGGAATACCTAACACCCGCGTAAAGATCTAAAGAGTCTTTAACTCGTATGTATGCTTCTTCTAATTGGCTTTGTAAGCCCATAAGACCAATATTTCCTCGAACAAGCTCTGGAGCAAAAGGCAAAAATACAACTTTAGCCACATATTCAAAACCAACAGTAACTTTAGAAGCTGCTGTAGCTAAAACTAGACCCGAAGAGGGAATTTCATAATCTTGAAAAACAGCTTTTCCATCAGCAACTACGCCAACAATACTTTCATTGTACGCAGCAAACTCTGATGTCCAATCTGTTTTAGCCGTATCGGAAGACACCGTTTTAGAAGAATCAAGATGAACTATTTCCGTCCTAGTTGTAAGAGCGTTAGGCGTAGACTTAAAACTAAGCCGCTCAATGTATACGTCGTATCTTCGAGCAGTTAGTATATACAGCTCCTCCTTTGCTAGATCAACATCGAAGCACGGAGCCGCTGCCATAGCTACTCCTATGTTGTGTCGAGACACCCCAAAAGAAGTGTCTCTTGCAGTGTAGTGCGGGAGAATAGAAATAAACACTCCATCTTCTCTAGTAACCCAAATACTAGGTTCCGGTGAATTTAAAATGCAAATAGTGCGAATTTGTTCATTTGGTTTTTGAAAAACATGACTAGGAACTCTAGTACCATCATCAACCTCGTAAGATCTTTGATTATCGCTGTACCTTATCTCATGAATCCTTCTTCCAGAAACATGAACCATCATCAAAGAGTTTCCTAAAGCAACAGGTGGCAATATAGAACCAATATCCGCTTGTTTTTCTACAAGGACTGTCGAAAAAGAAAAAACCCGGTTAGTTTGATTTACTCTCCACAACGCTCCCTCCATCCCAACAAGAACTTGAGAATGCCCACATATCCAGCGAATATTAGAGTAGCTAGCACCTGCAAATGCTAAACTAAAACTAGTAGTAGCTAAAACAGTGTTGTCTTTTTCTACAGGACTAAAGTTAAAAAACCTATCCGTTTCCGAAGACCACATTGTTTGCGGATGAGTAGGTGTTCCGCCTAGTAAAAATCGTCCTGCAAAAAACCCGTTAGCTGCTGGATAGTTGTCGGTGTAAAAAGAACCATACCTCCAAACATCCGCAACCCCTTCTTTGGTTCTTTTAGCATCAGAATCATACGGTAGTGGAGCATCCACTACAACTTTAGCTTTTGTTGTGCTTTGAAGTGCATCCGCTTTTATAGTACAGTTTATAACTTGATCTGAAACAATAAACTGAATCTGGCGACCTTCGTCGTTTCCATAACTCAAAGAATCAGTCGAGTTATAATAAAGATCAAAAGCCGCAACATCCGACCTTAAAAAAGTTTCATTTAATTCAGTCCCTGTGACATCCTTTGTAGATACGCCGTCTACATGGTCAAACTCAACAGCAGGAGCTGCTACACCTGCGCTAGAGTTGTACTTAACAACAGAAACTTCGGAATTTGCTTTAAAAAATATACCGCTACTTGTAGCGTTTACTTCGTCTATACCAAAATACTGGTCAATCAACGCCCACTTAACAGTAGTTCCTGTACCTGCAGAACCTATATCCGTAAACCGGATATACGATCCAACAATATCTTCAGAAAAAATCTGCCCATCCGCTACTAGAACCGTAGCCTGCGCTCCAATTGTAGTAAAAGTTGCTCCAGAAGCTATCGCCTCTATACGCACTTTTTTATCTATTCCTGTAGAAACAGATTTAACAGGCTTTACAATAGCTCGACTATTATCAGAACCGTCTACGCTAACAAACGTAGAAAGAACGTACTCTCCATTTTGCCTGTACGATATAAGATCTCCAGCAGAACGAGAAGAAAAATTTGTACCCACTACATGAATCGACACTCGGAAATCAAAATCGTCCAAGGTCATTGTAATATCAGAACTTTCCGGAGTTACTGGATTGTACGGGCCTGCTTCAAAATCTATAGCCTTGAACAACCAATCCCCCGCTGCGTTTCGATATAAAATGCTAGGAGGGTACTTTTTATGAGTAATGTATAAAGTATCTACGTTTGGAGTAATCCGAAGATCCGGTATATCGTCTACAGCGTAGTTTAGAGTAAAACCCGATGGAATAGTTGTTGCAGTGTGGAAACTAACGTCAGGTCTTGTTGATTCTCCTCCCAAATAATAAAGTCGTCTTGCTGCATGGGCTGCATTAGATCCGTCTGTTGTTAAAGTATTAAAAGCTACACCGTAGTCGGTTTGATGATCTTCGTAAGAAGGTCGCCATCCCGTGCCGTTGTAGTAATAATAAATATTAGTATTAGGGTTATTAAAAGCCGTAGTATTAAGATCGGTGTCTGTATTGTTGCTAGCGTCCTGCTCTTTTATTACAATCGCAGTATACTGATAATCTAAAGCTCTAGCAAACAAACCAGCCCCTGTAAAAAATTCAGAATAGTCGGTTTTTACAGTGTGGATTGTAAAGTTTGTAGTACCGTCGGTGCTGGTTTTTTTGTAAACTTTATTTTCAGAATACTTAAAACCTCCGGTATCTGAAGTTGGAAAGTGGCTGGGAATATCTGTAGTTACAATATAAATACCATTTAGCTTCTCAGTCCCCGCATTTTTAACTACTGCAAAATCGTTAGAAGGTATAGGATCTAACTGGGAGGTTGTGCTTTTTCTGGGATCTATAACCCGAATACCGCTTTTAGATATTTCAAATAAAAAACTTTCGTTAGTAGAGGGTGCTAGACTAAAAAGCCTAGCTTTATCCGTATACGATATAGTAGTGGCAAGATCCCTAACAGTTCCGGGCCTTGCATAAATAGGCCCTTCCAAATCAGGTAGCATGTTTTCGCAAGTTTCGACACTCTTAGCATACTGCGTAGTGTCAGTCCTTGCAAACTGCTTATTAGGTAGTTCGCCCCCAGAAAAATCATGCTGGGTATAACTTACAGGAGTAGCCATTACTGCATTTGAGGAAATCGCTGAGACGCTGCAGAAGCGTGACCATAGACCATTTCCTGTAGAAACTCTGTAGATTTAAAAACCCTAGAACTGTCTTGTTGCGCATCCCAAGAACGAGCAAAACGCCAGCAAGAAAGATACTCGTCTCTAAGGTCTTCAATATCTTCTTGCTGGCCCATATACCTAGCCATCTTCCAAGCAAGGTAGTGCGCGATAACTGAACAAATTTCATAAGGAATGTTAGCTTCCGGAATATCATAAATGTAAGCGGCATAAATAGTCGCTTCATCCGATAAAATTACACCGCGCTCAAAATCAGAAGATACTAAATTTCCATGCAAGTCTGTAACCAACCTAAGTCTAACTAAACTAGAGTCGGGAGTATACTGCCTAGTCCACTTTACAGGAGGAGCTTCATAGTACACTCCAGAACTTTTTTCAAAAAGCCTAAAAGTAGATCCTGTATAAGAAGACGCTCCTGACAAAGTAATACTATACTTTGTGTCGGCGGCTGCTTCAGTTAGCGTGTCGGCGTCTATTTTTTCAGTCTTTAACGCATCTTTCCAAGGATAACTTCCCAAAACCCAATCCTTAGCGGATTCGTATCTCTGACTTAAACCCTTTGCTAATTTATTCGAAGCGCTGTCATACTCGGTTTGAGTAATACCAGAATGCCCCAAAATATTAGCAGCCTCGTTAGCTATCTCTAATATCGTTGCCATTGTAAAAAAAGACCTTCAGCCCAAGTAAGAGCTGAAGGTCTGAAAAAGCAAGCGTATTTAAGCTAGGCTTTAATAGTGTAGTAGATGTTTCCCTTAACGATAGCTCCGTTAGCAAGATCACCCGACTGAGGGTTGATAAAGATCAAAGAAGGTACGGTAAGTTCTACATTGATTGCGCTTTTAAGCGTAAGTAGCGTATTTGCTACAAAAGCTTCAGCCTCACCCAAACTTTTATCCGTGTCTACAGCGGCTGATATAGGAGTGTGTCCTGCATCAAAATCTGCAACGGCATCATCTGAGATGAGTTCAATCTTTAGAATCTCTACATTGGCTTCGTCAAATCGACCAATTACCACAGGGTTAGAAACGCCTGATCCGGTACTATTAGTATAGTTGACTTCAGCACGGCGAATGCGCGCACCTTGTTCATCTATGTTATAATACTTGTCATCAGAAGCTGATTCAACCCGATCAAGGTGAGCGGTTTTTTCAACTGTTGAGTATGTTATAGCTGCCATTATTTTATATCCTTTCAGTTATAGGTTATTAATCGAGGCAGTTAATCTTACAAGTAACTTCCCCAGACATACGGGTAGCACCCATAGAAAGGCTCAAGTACATGTAAGGCTGATTCCGCTTAGAACCATCGCGCCACATTTCAATGCCCAGATCCTTGCCGTAAGCAACTTTCAAAGCATCCTGCTTTGCTACGATAACTTGACGAGGATCGCCAGCAGTACCTGCACCCTTGAGCAACTCGCTTCGTAGGAAACGGAAGTTCATGAACGTGGTAGCTTGACCTTCAGCCAAAGCTTTACGTGTAGCAAAATCGCTGTTGATAACTTCATCAATGCCTAAAAGCTGTTCAGCTTGGCTAGAAGTAATCCAGCAATCCAATGTTTCGTCTGCGTCTACAGCTTCAAGGCGCTCCATCGTAAAACGAGCGGCTTTCAACTTATCCAGAGTAATACCGGAATTTGCGGCAGCACCGCCAGCAACAAAATCCACAGCAATGTCGATACCTTCAGCATCGCCAGCTTGCAGAGTAAAGTTTCCTGCGGTTGTGATTGGACGAGAAACACCAGCGGAAAGAGATCCAACAGTAATTTTGTCAGAGTTAGTTCCAACAAAAGCAACTGAAGTGCCTCCTGATTTTCCTGTCTTTGCCGTACCGAAAATAGCGTCTAAGACAATCTTGTCCATCTTACGATGAGCTGCTGCTGTAAGAGCAGTAACGTAAGCGTTAGTTGGATCTGAAGCGAGACGGATAAGATCCTTCATCTCGACATACTTACCTTGATGGTAATCATCCAACCCAATTTGTCTACGATCTACGGAAATTTCCGAGACGGGATTATCTGCATAACGCACGTTATCGCTAATAAGCTCATCGCCAACGCCCATGCGTTCGTAGTATTGGAATTCGCTATCTTGCGATACGACATCAAAATACTTAGCAAAACGCGTGTCCATTTGCTGGAACTGTTGCTGAAAACCATCGTTATACAGTTGAATATACGAAGTTTCTATTGCAGAGGCTCCTGTGCCTCCACCACTTGAAATACCTACGGCCATTATATTGACTTTCTGTTAATAATTAAAATTAAATTAGTTATCTGTATAAGCTACCCTTCCGGACTTAAAAAATGCTTTATCGGGACTAAAGAGCTACCCCAATAAAGCATTGACATTAAAAAACCGTTCCTTTGTCAAGAAATATTGTCAGGGTACGCTATTTTATACAACCGCTCATTTGCAGCTAATAACCGTTCCTTTTCTTGCACAGACAAATCGGGATCTCTTTTTGTTAATCGTTTCCAAGCTTCCGAACTGTGAAGTGTTTGTATTTCCCTCTTAGCATCGTCGGGCGTACTAATAGTACGACCGTCTACTTTGGTAGTTACAGCCTGATCGTCTTGAATATTGTTACCGTGATTTGCAAACGCCTTAACAAAATCTGGATGATTTATAATATTTACAGGCATAAGCTTTCGTAGCTCTTCTGGAAAAAACTGATTATACCCATAGTTAGCGGCTTCAATAGTAGAACGATAAGCAGGGCCGAACTCAGCATAAAGTTCAGACATGTACTTCTTAACATTTTTATCCAAATCTTGAGAAGCTAAGGATCTTTGATTTGCTTCCGTTTGTTCTAAGTTTTCAACTAAAGAACTTAACTGGTCTTGAGTTAGATTGGAGTTTTTAGCTAAGCTTTTGTAAGCATCTCTTCGATCCTCGCTAAGCTGAGAAAAAACATCCTCCCCTTCTTCAGTCTTACCTAAAACAATATTTTCAGGTACTAAATACGAGTCTGCTGTTTCAGGGACGCCTAGATAGGTGTTGTACCAATCTTGTTTTTCCTCTTTAGAAGATTCAGGCTTTAGTGCAGGAATTTTATCCCCGCCTATCAACTTCTCCTGATTCCAAACTTGCTTTGCCAACCCTCTAATAGCGTCTCCAGTATCTTCTGTAGATAAAAGATTTTGAAGAGTTTTGCTAGACCTGTATTGCTCCTCGATAGTTCCGATTAAAGCATTGCTTGGCTTTTGGGTTTCATCAGCCCCTTCGGGAATGCCTCCTGCTCCAATAGAAGCTGCTTCAACCTCTTGAGGAGTTTCTTGCACCTCTTGAGGAAGTTCTTGTATTACGTCACTCATATTATTTCGTTAGTTACAACTGAATCCAAACCCATATCTTCAAGGTCTTCTCCAGTTAGCTTTTTTTGTTTTTCTTGGTATTGTTTAATGGCCTGTTCCAGAAGTTCATCCTCTGTCATAGCCATGTTCTTAATAATAGAATGAATAAATCGCTGACGTTCGTCTTTGCGAATAAGAGCTTCGTTTTCACTAGAAGCTACATAATTAGTAATACCCGAAGATTTGAGCCAAATAGAAAGCAAAGCTCTGCCATCTGGCGTGTCAAAAACCGCTTTGGTTAATTCGGAATTAGTCTTCTTGTTTTTTAAAGCGCGGATCTTTTCCGCTAAGGTTGTAAACATTATATTTGTCCAAGACCTTGAGCTTGGGCAGACGCTGTATCTTTTAAGGCTCCCGCAAGTGCAGCAGCATTTTGAGCGTTAGCTGCTTGTGCAGCCATTTGGTCTCTTTCTTGTTTTGCTTGTTGTATTTGTTCCTGAGATTTCAAAATTCTTTTCGGAGCTTCTCTCAAAGTAGCAAGCTCTTGTCCTAACGAGGCTGTGTCAATACCATCTGTAATGGATGGGTCAATAGCTCGGTAGGCAGAAACGTCATTAAGGAACTGCATAATATTTGCAGCCTTTGATGAAAGTTGCGCTTTAGCGGCAGGAGAAGTAAACGATACATCCAAAGGAACTCCTTTTGCTGGAGGCTCTGGCAACAACCCTGCTCGGTCTAAGTAAAAGTAGGTGTCTTCAATTAAAGGAGACGCGCATTCGGCTTCAAAACGGCCAACCACGCTAGATAGTTGACGAAGCATTTCAGTCCTATCGTCTTGTATTTCAAGAACGCTTTGACGCTCGCGTTTACGATTACGCAAAAGCCAATCCACATGAAAAGTCTTGGCAATCTGTTCTCGCTTTTGGTTCATAACCTCCAACGTTATATTGAAGTTAGACCCCATTCGCAAAGTTTCAGGAGCCGTAGTCCCGGGCGTTTTAAAGTTTATCGCCGCAGGTACATAAGAAATAGGTAGCAAGTATCCATCATCGTCCACGAACATCGGAGGTCTATTGGCTAGCTGGGCAGACTGCACCAACTCGCGGTACATGACATTCAATAAACGAATGTCGGGCATCGCTATGTTCCCCGGGCCCCTTCCATACACTTCCCCCGCCAAAGTAGACCAACGCGGAACTTTATAAGGAAAACGGTCGTAGCCTTTTTGACGAAGAACTAAGTTTTCGCTGTCTATAAAATAGGTAGAAACAAAAGCTTTTTTGGTATCTACCTTTTCCGTGTGAGCCTCAAGAGGGTCTACTAGGTGGGTAACAATATAAGAAAAGTCTTCGTTTTCTTTTTCCATCGCGTCGGTAAACACCGCATCAGGAAACTGGCCCTCAATCTGGGCTTTGGTCATCGGAAAGTCGCGAGCTATAACATTAACCATTCCACGATGATCTTCGTCAATGTGAACTGCAGATAGTGGATACGCTCTAAAATACGGCAACTTCATGTCGCCGTCCCATTCGTTCAGCATAACGCCCGTACCATACGCGCACAAATCTAACAGCATCTCTTTAGATGCTTGAGCAAAACGCGAACGCGGATCGGCAAACACCGTAAATATCTTTTCAGAAACCTCTTCCAAGTACGATTGCATTTCAAAACTTAACTGAGTAAACGGAACGCCCTTAACTCCCAAACTAAACCAGCGATCCGAAGGATCTAGTATGTGAGCATACAATCCCGAAGCCAAAGTATCCAAAGCCCAAAGAGCCGTGCTGTCAGTAATCTGCTCGGTACGTCGGTCGCCCTGAGTTTTGTGAGATGTCGTGGCTTCGTAAAAACCCAAAGTATTAGGACGAAGATACTTTCGTATCGCCTCGTGTTCGTGGCGATACATGCCCGAGCGATTCTTCGCTCTGGTGTAACGATCTAAAAACTCTTGGTTTATTGTTTTAAAATTATCAGCCATCGTATTCTCCTATCATTGGAGGATTCCTTAAAAATTCAGATGTCGCCGCACGTTGAGATCCTCCGCGAGCAGCTCTACCGCCAGTCATTATTTCTCCAATACCCAAAGCTCTCGCAGGTGCAGTCTGCCTAATCATGCCTTCGCCAGTCAAAGCGCGACGATTAGCTTCTTCTAACTTTTTTTGTTCTTCTTCGGCTAAAAGCTCTTGTTCCCTAAAACGTTTGCGCTGCTCTTCCAACTGCTCGTTAAAGGTATTTACGACGCCCTCAAAAGAAGTAAGCATATCATCTAAACGAGTACTTGCAATATCTGTAGTTTCTTTAGCACCCGACAATAGTTTATTAAGCTCTCTTCGCTGCTCCGAGCTAAAATTTCTTATAAGACTAAGGATCTGCTCCCCTTCTCCTATAATGCTGTCTGTGCTTAAACCGGATCCTCCAGTCCTTACATATTCTCGAAGAGAAGTTTGTTGAGGAAATTGCTCAGAAACCAACCTTGCAGTTTCTATCTCCGCTAAACCGCCAACAGTATCCAAGTAAGAGCTGTCTTCGTCTAAAACGTCGAATATATAAGAATCGTCGGCCATCCAAAAGATTTACATTTAGCTTTAAACAAAATTAGTCAAGCGAAGATGTCATACTCCACCTGAGCAGTGCGAGCTTCTTCTGTCATTTTACTAATACGGCCCTCATTCTTACGCAAGCCTACTGCTAATGTCCGAAACGCATCAGCACCGTGCGAAGCCCAGTTGTGATCGGGGCGGGTAGAAAACGTCTGATTCTCCTCGCTCCACTTCTTCGAATAGCTCTTCAAACAATTAACACCGTGTTTTGTCCGAACCTTGTCAAAGTAGCAATTTGTTAAAGTATTACGGCAAGCTTCGATGCCGTCCTGCAAAGAAAGTTTGGGGACTGCTCGAAACCGAAGACCTGCCTTCCTCGCAGCCTCCAGCCGAGATTCGCCAGTCCCCAGCTCCTTAACCTTTATATCATGCGGAGCCAAATGATTCTTGAATGAAACATCGTGTTCCTGCGCCCAATCGCGCAAGTAGTTAATATAATGAGCCAATCCTTCGTTGTTGTTCTCGTAGTAATCAACAAGGCGTATCTCCGAATGAAGCTGCTGGCAAAACCAAATACTAGTAGCGTCGCTCATACCCAAGTCCCACGCGGTGGTCACGGGAAGCAACGGGTCAATAGACACCTCCCCAATCCGCTTATCTTTGTAGATACTGCGAAACTGGTTCTGGTAGTACGCCCCCTGAAGCGATACTTCGAAACTAGTAAAGAACTCCTGCTGAAACAACGAGTCATCCTTTAACTCATTGCGAGCTTGCTTGAGGTCATCCGCTGTCAAAACTTTGCAATCCTTCGCCGTCAACTTACTATGAAACCAGCCTTTTGTGGTTTTTGCAGTGTTAAGCATATCCAACCCGTGGTTGCTGCCGCGAGGTGTGTAGATCCACATAGCCCAACCTTCGTTTTCTGCAAGGATCGGCGAAGTCAACTTCCACACTAACGGATTCATCAGGGGCCACTCCGAAAACACAATGCCTACAGGATTAGCTCCAACGAACCTATCGGGCTCATCCGCTCCCATAATCTGTATAACCGATCCATTCTTTAGCTCCAACCGCATCTCAGCATTCTGCCTACGAGCTACCAACTCCTCGGGAAAACTATCCAAGAACTTATTCCCATCCTTAGACATTCCCGTCCACGCAATCCGTCGCCCTTGGTTTAAGTACGGATACACAATCCAGTAAGTGCCCACCCGCATCTGACTAGCTAACGCTGTCCAATTAATTGCAGTATAATCCTTACCGTGACGCCGAGGCCAAACTACCACGGCTCGCTTGCCGCCAGCAGCCATATACTTCCAAAGCGGCAACTGATACCAACGAGGCTTCCAACCCTTGGCGGGTAGCTGAACATTATTACTCATTTACTGCTACTATCCCCTGCGAATCTTCGTCGGGGCCTAAGTCGTCAAACTCCGCGTACTCCGAATCGTCAACTAACTCTGCCTCTTTCATCAACTTCTCCTGACTCATATCCCCATAGTTGACCAATGTTACATTAACATTCATGTCGTTGTTACGCTGAGTATCGACGCTCTTAAGCGGCGGAGTCGTGTACGGAACTAAAAATTTGCAGATAGCTGCCTTGTCCTTGTCGGGCAACCGCCCCTTGGTGTCTTTAGCCAACATACGGAACAACTCCTCGATAGGATGTATCCCGTACTTCATGATTAACTCCCGCATCTGCCGCTGAGTATCCTCGCTACTAAGATCCAGTGGCACTGTCATACTCTTAGAGGCTTTAGGTTTTTTCAACCTATCTCCCGTGCGAGAAGCTCCTTGGGTTCCGTGCTTGTATTCCAAGCCCATAGCCTTAGCTCGCTTGGTCTTTAGATCTATGGTGTACTTGATTTTTCCTTTACGGTCAAGAGAAGCGTACTGAGCGCGCTCTTCGTCGGTCATTTCAACGGGCATACTTTAAAACTAACAAAGCCAACAGACATCAGTGTCAATCAGCAATGTGTGATTTTTGTGATTTTAAAGAAATCACACGTAACTACTATAACGATCAGTAGGTTATACATAATGTTAGAATGTGTGAGATATTCTAGGAATTTTTTTTACCCCTATAAATTTTTAATTTGAAAACTACAGACGAAAATAAACACACAAAACGTAAGTCGTTGATAAAGCTAATAGATTTATAAGTTTGAAACGTGGAATCACATGCCCACACAATCTAACAAAACTTGGAAAATCAAAAAATGAATGCTGGAGTCGGGTCTCTACTGTTCTGTTTCCACCGATTTCCCCCATGGCCCCCCCTTCCGTAGATCCCAAGTCTTAGTACCCCCGCCCCTTGCTCCCATGGAACCCTCTGACTCTAGCAGCGGCAGGAATCTCGCCAGCAGAGCTGTCATGCTTCCTGCATCGCAGCCGTAACAGGGCCCACCCTTCTCCTAACCCCGAGGGTCGCGGGCTCCCCTCGCCCTTGGAGACCCCTACGCGGGGAGCGAAAGGTACGATGTACCTTGGGGACAATAGTTCAGGGCTCCCAAGGGTTCCTAGCTGCGTGTGTGCACGTGCTAACCCAAGCCCCCAACGAACCAAGGCTTCTTCCTTTCTTCTCTTTCTTATCCAGTGCTTTATGTACCTATCGTTAGTGTGTGGATTGTAGATCTATCACATCCTTAGTAGTAAAGGGGTGTGTGTCTTGTGTGTAACCTATCTAATCTGTATATAATATGAAACGAATCCTAGTTACCTGTCTTGAAGTAATCGCAGTCCCATTGATTGCAGTACACCTCTTTGTCTTACTAACCATTGCAGCGGATTTACTTCTGCCTTAAGTTACCTTCGCAATTGATTTTTTTTCTCTCTCTCTCTACAGATAACTTGATGATAGCAGAAGACTCACAAGCCACCGTGTGCGTGACCGTCTTGTCCTTCGCCTTTAGTATGGAGTAGCTGCTTCGTCACATATTCCCTCCCTCTGCGACAAAGCTAGCATCCATCCTAAAGCGCTCGGCAAGACTCGAAAATCCAACGCGATCTTCCCATTGCAAAAACAAATTGGCCCAGAGGGCACCCCAATTTGCAACGCTACGCATTGTCCCCAAACCTTATGTGCAATTCGGGTGGTTGCTGGTGCCTCCGGCCGCGCAACAAAATAAATCACCCGACCGCTCCTGTCGTAAAGTCCATATTAGAGTTCGCTATTGCAGTCATGTAGATTGTTTGGGGATTTTGGCAACGGGCCCCTTCTTCTGCTAGCACCAATTTATCCTCCGAGAAGTGAGCTAAGGTTAGTTCGCAAGCGAGGATTTACAATATAACATATAACATCATGAATACTAACATCACATCCATACGAACAGCATTCTACAACCCGACCAGTGAATCATATCGCGTGGTTCTCGAGGATGCTCCCAAGGAGTGTACGGTGCGCTTTCGGAACATCCAAGGGATTGCCACAGTTGCTCTCGCGGCCAACGCGCCGCGTATGTCCGAAGCTACAGTCAAAGCTCAACAGCTGGTCAATGCAACCTTGTCTGCTGAGTCCCTCGATTCTCAGGAAATACGGGATAGAATCCAAGCGATACAGGCAACAGCAGTCCGTGAATTAAAGGCTCTGGGAACGAACTACCACGCAAAAGTGGCAAGCCTACTGCAAGGCAAACAGGTCGCTTGGGAGGAGCAGTTCTTCACCCCCAAAGAGGAAGTTATCTACCCAGACGGCAGCCTCGATGACCGGACGATGCCAGAACAATCCTACGTCCAACTCATCCCCGCCGCGATTGCCGATGACGAACAGGAGGTGGTACTGTGAGCGACGATATGCTTGAAGGAATCTTGCGAGTGCTTGCTGCTCTGTCGCCCGAAGTGCCACGTTTAACCTTCGGCAATTGGGAAGTATCTCCTACTGCAAGAGCTTGTAGTGAAATCCAGTTGTACGGAGATACACGGCCCCCGCGCGATAATTGGGTCGAGCCGTTTGCAGAACCTCCCGCCGAGGATCTCCACCAATGGCCCTCGAGTTACTTCACCGACTCTGGTGATGACCCCGAGATGCAGATGCCAATGCTCACAGTCTCCTCTTGGGACGCGAGCAAGCGTGGCCGCCAATCTTGGCAATCATAACATTCAGGAGTCTAGTGCCCATCGCGGGTGCTAGGCTCCTTTTTTCGTATTCAAACCCTATGGTACGGGGGTTAAGACCCCTGCGACCCCACAACATACCAAACAACCTACCCTCCAATAAAGTTCCAGCACTAACTTGATTTTATGAACATAACTAAAGCAGCCAACATCATCGACCTCTACGTCAAAACACTATTCAGCGAAGATTGTATCGTCACTATCAAGTCGATCAATCTCGATAACCAAGCCTGCACTGCCAAATTCACAGTAGTTGCAGACCACTTAATCTCCATGCGACTCAGCATGTCAATAACATCACTAGAACTATTAGAAATCGCCGCATCAAATGAATAACATACCCACATCAGAACTCGAAGCAGAGTTGCGCATTCGTCGCAAAGCAGCTCTACAAGCTTCAATCAAACGAAACGCCGACACTGTAGCAGATACCGCATGTATACTGCCTGCACTGTTCACCAAATTCACTAACTTCACTAAAGAAGTTGGTTCAGAAGTACGTCAACTAGGTAAAGACTTTCGTAACAATGGATAACCTACTACTATTCGCCCTCGTAATATACTTCACTTGGCAGTTCGCTGCTGGGTACTCGCACAAAGATCACAAAGATCATGGAGATTCTAACTCTTAGCCTAATTGCAGGACTCGGTATATTGTTCACTCTTGTGCGCACTGTGCCGTACAAATTTCTTATCCGTCACCACATCTGGTTCGACATATTCTTCACTGCACTACTGCCGTGGTTATTCGCTGGCAGCTTGCAGGGTATGATGATCGCCGTGTTCAGTGGCATCACTGTCACTGTCAGTCTTTGTATACTATCTATCTTCACCCCCAAACCAACCTAAAGATCAGGGGTCAAACCAACAGCTCCTCACTAGTTGAGGAGCTTTTTCGCGACAAAGTTCAGACAGCACTAGCAGGTAGCACAGCACTAGCAGGACAGTTACAAATTTTATGCGGACAATGCTAGCAAAGGTACTAGCCTTCTTGCTTCCAGTGTTCATCGAAGCCATGATACAAGTTCTCCGCGACAGAAAGTATCATGAGCAACGTAAACGCTGGCGGCTTGATAGCTATGACCACAAACAGGACGACCTCGATTGATGTGTCGGGGTCGTCCCTGACTTTACCCACAACAACAACAA
>Ga0181415_1000019_pt1 | contig 41433 bp, 55 predicted proteins | sample 38SPOviralmetaG_FD_130140 | JGI IMG/M metagenome (GOLD analysis project Ga0181415, IMG submission 130140) | Marine viral communities from the oligotrophic San Pedro Time Series (SPOT) site, San Pedro Channel, CA, USA - 38 SPOT_SRF_2012-12-11 | ecosystem: Environmental > Aquatic > Marine > Strait...
GTATGCCAACACAACAGGCACAAACAATGTGGCGTTGGGTCAAAATGCATTAGATGCAACTACAACTGGAGGGTCTAATGTAGCGGTTGGTCATGATGCGCTTACTGCCAACACCACCGCATCTAACAACACGGCTGTTGGGTATCGGGCAAGCTATAGCAGTACAACAGGTAATGATAATGTCACTATTGGCATGGACTCTTTTTACAATGGCACGACAGGTAGTGATAACGTTTTAATAGGCCATAGGGCAGGTTACAATCATTCTTCTGGTTCTAGTAATGTTGGCGTAGGTTATGATGCCTTGCTCCAAAACACTACCGCAGACAACAACACAGCGGTTGGGTATGAGGCAGGGTATAGTAATACTACTGGTGCTGTAACTGCTGTAGGGTATAAGGCAGGGAATGCTAATACAACGGCTGTTGGTAATGTTTTAATGGGAGAACTAGCAGGTACAGCTTTAACCACTGGTAATAACAACACTGCTTTCGGATCACAGGCACTTAGCACTGCTACAACTGCAATATTTAATGTGGCTGTAGGGCATGACGCATTAAGATATAACACTGGCAATTATAACACAGCGGTGGGTGGGGATGCTTTAGTTACAAACACTAGCGGAGCAGACAATACAGCGGTTGGAACGGCTGCGCTTTACGCTAATACAACAGGTGCTAACAACGTATCGATGGGATCGGGTTCTTTGCGTAACAACACCACAGCATCCAGTAACACTGCTGTTGGTTATCAAGCTGCTTATAGTAATACGACTGCATCAGATAACACGGCTATGGGTGAATTTGCTTCCTATTCTACTACTACAGGTATTCGCAATGCTTCTTTTGGCTCTGCGGCTTTGTATGCAAATACAACTGGAGTTGACAATACGGCAATCGGCACAAATGCTCTGTATGCTAACACTACCGCAAGTAACAATACAGCGGTTGGAATGAACGCACTAATAGCTAACACCACTGGTTCAGAAAACTTAGCGGTTGGCTATAAGGCAGGAGAATCAATTACGACAGGCACTCGCAACTCAGCTTTGGGCGCAATGGCCTTGAACGTCTTAACGACTGGAATTGGCAACGTAGCCATAGGGTATCAAGCTATTCAACGAGCAACCACAGGTTCAGATAACATCGGTATTGGGTCGGACAGTTCAAGCTCTAATGGTGCTTTAGAAAACTTAACAACAGGAATCCAAAACGTTTCGGTAGGTGGAAATTCAGGTGTTAGTTTAACAACAGGTGAAAAAAACACATTTATTGGTCATACGGCAGGGAATGTACTTACAACAGGTTTAAGAAACACATTGGTAGGTCATAATGCAGGTTTAGCACTTGCCACATCTAACAGCGATAATGTTTTTGTGGGTCAAGGTTCGGGTGGTTCTATAACCACAGGAGATGCCAATGTTATAATTGGGCGGTATAGTGGTAATGCAGGCGGCCTAGACATCCGCACCTCAAGCAACAACATCGTGCTAAGTGATGGGGATGGTAATCCTAGGGTTGTTGTAGATAGCAGTGGTACAATGCTTGTGGGTCGCACATCATCAGGAGCCACTGGAAATGGTCATTCTATTAGGGGCGGTGATAGTGCCATTTTTAGTAGAGATTCTTCTGGTGAAACGATGGTAGTTTGTCGGAATGACAGCACAGGAGATATAATCAGGTTTAAAAGAAATAATGTCATTTGCGGAGAAATCGTAAATACTGGATCAACTAGTGTTGCTTACAATACTTCTTCAGATTATCGCCTTAAAGAAAATGTTACAGATGTTACGGATGGCATTACAAGAGTAAAACAATTAGCACCCAAACGCTTTAACTTTATTGCCGATGGAACGGACAGAATAGTAGATGGCTTTTTAGCACATGAAGCCGCCACAGTTGTTCCCGAAGCCGTAACTGGCACTAAAGATGAGCTAGAAGTTTGGAAATATGACGAGGATTTACCAGAGGGTGTTTCTGTCGGTGACAACAAGCTAGACAATGATGGTAATACAATCCCAAAATATCAAGGCATTGACCAAGCCAAACTTGTGCCATTGCTTACTGCCGCACTTCAAGAAGCAATAGCTAAAATCGAAACCCTAGAGGCAAAAGTAACTGCCCTAGAAAACGCATAACCAGTTAGACAGAAAAGGAGATAAAAATGTCTGATGAAATAACTAAAGAAGAAATCGCACAACACTACACAGCGATGGGTCACTCTGTTGATCTGCTAGAGGCAGGGCAGCCAGATGACATGGAAGATGCCGATTGGACTGACACAGTGTCACGAAATGTCGAGCATCTGCAACTCATGGTAGCCAAGGACTTCTGGACTTCAGAAGACATGACTGCCGCAAACGCTGCGATTGCAGCAAATACTTAACTAAGGAAGGAGACTAACATGGGAAAAAAAGAAAAGACCCCCATAACAGTCAACGATAAAGAATATGTTGTTGAAGACATGACTGACAAACAAAAGGCATTCTTGAACCATGTGAATGATCTAGGGCGTAAAATGGACAGCGCCCGATTCAATTTGGATCAACTTGCCATAGGACGTGAGAAGTTTGTTGAACTTCTTGCTGATGCTTTGGAGAACCCAGAGAAAGTTGAAGAGTCTGAAACTGTAAACTAGGAGTAACGAATGCCCCTGACTAAACTCCAATTCCGTCCTGGGATTAATAAGGAAACTACCTCGTACTCTAACGAGGGTGGGTGGTTTGATATGGATAAGGTCAGGTTTCGTTACGGCTTTCCTGAAAAAGTAGGTGGTTGGGAAAAAACCTCTTCTACCTACTTTTTAGGAACATGTCGTGCTTTACACCCTTGGGTTTCTCTAGCGGGGGATCGATTTATAGGAGTAGGCACTCATCTTAAATATTATATTAATGAGGGTGGTGCGTATCAGGATGTAACTCCGATTAGACTTACGACCTCTGCCGGAGATGTAACGTTTAATGCTAGTGCAAATACTCTGTCGGCTTCTGTGGCAATTGGAGATACTTCTCTTGCTCTGACAAGTTCTTCAGGATTTCCCAGTGCAGGGGTTATTAAAATAAATAGTGAAATTATTCGTTATGCCAGTATCTCTGGAAATAGTCTTTTAGGTTTAGAGCGTGGGTTTGACAGCACTACAGAAGCAGCGCACTCTTCTTCTGCGGCTGTAACATGCGCAACTTTAACTGTAACAGACACAGCACATGGTTGTGAGAACAATGACTTTGTTACCTTTTCAGGGACAGCAACTCTTGGTGATCAAATTACCGCTAATGTTTTAAACCAAGAGTATCAAATATCTTCCATTGTAAGTGATAACAGTTATTTAATCGAAGCCCGTGAAGTTGCTTCATTAAACTCAGTCACCACACCTGATGGGTACGATCCAACATATGTTTTCGCTACAACTTCCGACTCTGGAAACGGAGGTTCGTCTGTAGTAGGTGCGTACCAAATCAATACTGGGTTAGACACCACCCTTGGTGGTTCAGGATGGGGCGCAGGAACATGGGCCAGAGGTACTTGGGGAAGTGGGGCATCCATTTCTACTGCGGTAGATTCTCTTCGTATTTGGTCGCATGATAACTTTGGGGAAGATTTACTTATAAATGTAAGAGATGGCGGCATATATTACTGGGACAAAAGCGCCAATGCGGGAGTTACGTTTGGTCGGGCTGTAGAGCTTTCAAGTTTAGGTGGAGCAAACACAACTCCAACTATCGCAAAAAAGGTTTTAGTTTCGGATCGGGACAGACATATTATCGCGTTTGGTTGTGATTCTGAGGATAATATTGGAACACAAGACCCCTTGTTAATTAGGTTTTCTAGTCAAGAATCTTTAACTGACTGGGCTTCTACTGCTACTAATACAGCGGGAGACTTGCGCATTGGCTCTGGCTCTGAGATTGTGACAGCCGTTGAAACAAGGCAACAAGTCCTTGTATTTACCGATGTGTCGCTCCATGCCATGCAGTTTTTGGGGCCACCATTTACATTTGGTATTAATACTCTGTCAGAAAACATAACAATAGCGGGTCCACTTGCTGCTATTGCCATTGAGGACAATGTGTTTTGGATGGGGGCAGAAGAGTTTTATGTTTATGGCGGTGCAGTTCAGCGTCTACCCTGTTCAGTAAGAGATTATGTATTTAGTGATATAAACTCAGACCAAATAGAAAAAGTTACAGCATCTACGAACACTGCTTTTTCTGAGATATGGTGGTTTTATCCTTCTTCTTCTAGCACTGAAAATGACCGTTATGTGGTTTATAATTACGAACAACAAATTTGGTACTATGGAACACTAGCCCGTACTTGTTGGCTAGATAGAGGCGTGGAAACTTTTCCTATTGCTGCTTCTACGGATCATGCCTTGTATTATCACGAGTTAGGCACGGATGACGGAAGTACGATTCCGGCCTCTGGTATTACTGCGTTTATTGAAAGCAGTCAGATGGACATAGGAGATGGGGATCAGTTCGTTTTCTTGAGACGACTAATACCTGATATGACGTTTAGAGATAGTACAAATCAAACCCCTCAAGCGACAATGACTTTGAAAGCAAGGAATTATCCTGGTGGTGCGTACCTACAGACTAATAGTAAAACTGTAGAAAAAACAGCATCTGTTCCTGTAGAACAATTTACAGACCAAGTTAATGTAAGGCTTCGAGGGAGATCTTTTGCTTTTAAAATAGAAACTACTGACACAGGTATTGCTTGGAGGTTAGGTTCTCCTCGTGTGGAAATACAGTCTGACGGGATGCGTTAATGTCAAGAAATCTTGTTCTTCCTTTCTTTCCAGTTGCACCTAAAGAGTATGACCAACAGTATTTTGCAGAAATCGTTAGAGCTTTTTCTGTGTATCTTGAACAGATGCAAAACCCTGGAGAGGGACGTAATACATTCTCTGTGTTTACTAATTTACAAACGGACGATAGCGGATTAGAACCTGGGGCTATCTTTAACCATGATGGGTATGTTAGAGTTCCTTTAACCCATTCACCATATGTCCGAGGTTCTCAGTCCACGGGTCAAGTAGGAACAGTTACAGTGAGTATATCATGACAGATACAATTATTATAATGAGCGATGGTTCTAAGTGGAAACCTTCAACAAGTTCTGATACAGTACATTGTGTAAACTGTAATAACGCAGTGGACACACCAGAAGAAGTTTCAAGTTACCCGGAGGGTAAGTGTCCAGATTGTGGACAGAATTGGACGGGATCGGAGAAACGTAGTACAATGATAACTGTAACGGCTCCACAAGCTATATCAGGAGAAACATGATGGGTTTATTATCTGCAATCGGTGGTTTAGTTGGACTCGCATATGGTGGTCCGTTAGGCGCGGCCCTTGGTTCTGGGATCGGAACCCTTGCATCTGGTGGTGATATAGGGGACGCATTGAAGTCTGGAATCATGGGATACGGGATTGGTTCTCTACCTGGGGTTTCTGGTTTAGCAGCAAAAGGGGCAGGCGCATTAGGAATGCAGGGTCTCGCAGGTCAGTATGCAGCACAACAAACCGCACAACAAGCGGCCCTTGGAAAGATTGCTCCTGGTTTGATGAAAGCTACCGCCCCGATTGGAGACGCTATTTCTAAAATTGGAACAGGTATAACAGCAGGGGCAGGCGGGGCTCCTACAGCATCTTCTACTGTAGGCTCGGGATTGTTCGGTGGTGGCATGATGGACAACTTAATCCTAGCGGGATTGATTCAAGCAGGAGAGCCTAAACCAGTACCGTTAACACCATTGCAACAGAGACAAAGAGATACAGGGGAAAGAGCTCCTAATTATCAAGGTATTGCTGCTGCGGACACACGATTCATGAATGTTGGTGGAATGATTGCAGGACCGGGTACAGGCAAGAGCGATTCTATTCCCGCAGCGATTTATCAAAACGGTGGCAGGGTCCAAGAAGCACGGCTCTCGGACGGAGAGTTTGTTATGACGGCTGATGCGGTCAAAGGTGCAGGGGGCGGCAATCGAGCAAAGGGGGCCGCTGAGATGTACAAGATGATGAATAGGTTTGAGAGGAGCGCCTAATGGCAGACGTAATCACTCAACAGCAAATGCAATTGCTCCCGGAGTATCAGGAGCGATACCTAAAAGACCTTCTTGCTAACGTATATCGCACGGAACAGATTCCTGCTTTAGACGAAGAAGGGAACACGATTCCTGTTTTGGATGATGCAGGTAATCCCAAGCTTAATGAAGACGGTACTCCTGTTCTTCAGATGCAGTCAGTCCCTCGAGGGATTGCATCTATGTCCCCGCTCCTTGGACAACCTCAGTTTGATGACGATGGGAACCCTGTCTATCAAAGAGATCAATCAGGAAACCTGATCCTTGATGCTCGTGGTCAACCAATGCAAGAAGTTAAAGGTGGCGTTCCTCGACCTGATGTTATGCCTCTTACTCCTGCACAGCAGCAGGCTATAAAACTAGGGATAGAAGGTATAGGCGCATACGCTCCTTTAATGGAGGAAGCAAAGGGCGCATATGAATCTGGTGTTGGTACACTTGAGGATACGTTGGGTCGATATGATCCTCAAGGACAGATTGTTTATGGCTACGATGGCAAGCCTATTATGGACGTTGATCCAGAGACGGGCGCATCTACAGAACGTAGGGTCGGTGGGTACAAAGACTTTTACGATCCTTTTGTTGAAGAGGTAATTGATGTAACTCAAGCAGATATCCAACGTGCAGGCGACATAAATAAAATCGGAGAGAGGGCAAGAGCCGTTGGTGCAGGAGCCTTTGGTGGATCTCGACAGGCTGTAGCAGAACAAGAGTTACAAAGAGGAATTGAGCAACAGAAAGCCAGAACAGGAGCACAGCTACGATCTGCTGCATTTACTGGTGCACAGCAGCAAGCTCAATCTGCGTTCGAGAATCAGATGAAACGCGGTCAGTCAGGAGCACAGGTCTTCCAAGGGTTGGGAACTGCACAGGCAGGACTTGGTCAGTTAGCCCAGAGCCTTGGGTATCAAGACGTACAGAACCTGATGAATGTCGGTGGCATTGAGCAACAGCAAAGACAAGCTGAGTATGATGTGCAACGGCAAGCGGGAATAGAAAGCGCATATGAGCCTTTCCAACGATTTAGCTACATGGGGGACATCTTCCGTGGAGTACCATCTACACAGCAGACACTGACTATGGGATCTGCTCCACAACAGAATGTATTAGGAAGCACCATTGGTACAGCCATGGGTCTTGGTTCATATCAGCAACAATATGGCGGAGGGCAATCGATCCTCGGTAGCATGTTAAACAGGTAGGTGATCATGAGAAGCGAAGTCAATAACAGAAGGTTGTTTAAAAAAGCCACCCAAGCACGAGATAAACTACGTGAAATGGGCGGTATTGCAACGATGCCACAACCTCAAGTTATGGATCAAGCACCCAGACAACCTATGGCAGGCGGTATTATGGCCTCCTCTCCTGAGTTGATGCAAGCCTCTGCACTGCCACGTCCTGTTGTTCTTCCAAGAAGCAATCAACCTGCACCTATGCAAATGCCCATGGCCCAAGGTCAGGCACCCCTGCTCCCACCATCACAGCCCATCCCTAATATTGCAGGGATACAACAGATGAATCGGCCCATGGCCCAAGCACCTCGGCCCATGGCTAAACCCATGGCTCAGAAGCCTCCTGTTAAAAAACTTAAAGACGGTGGTCCTCCTATGGCAGGTAGCTATCAAGGGACACCTGTAATAGATTTTTCTAAAGCTTTTAAGTTTGGACAAAAGGCTGTGACTACAGAGGGAGCAGCAGAACTCGGGATTCAGCCAGATTTAGCGGCTCTTACGAAAAAAGATTTAGAGGGCAAGCCCGAAGATGTTTCTAAAGAAATAATTGAGTCGGAGCTTCCTGAAGAACAGAAGACAGGGGACACAAAGAAAGATCTTATAGCTGCTGCTACAACCCTTGGTATAGAAAGTGTTCCCGCAGAAGCTGAGATAGATGAGATAAACAAAGCTATTGCAGGAGCGAAACTAGGTGCTGCCTTAGCAGGGAACTACGTCAATCCAAACACAGGACAGGCAATCAGGCCGACAGCAGGGGCACGTATATCGTCCGCAGTAGCAGATAGTTTGATGGTTTCTCGTGATACCGAAACACGTAGGGCGAAACAAGAAGCAGATTTAGCAAAGGCTAATATTGCAGCTAACTCTAAGACAACAAAACTACCACCAAACTTAGATACACTTGTTAAAATCTTTGCAAAAAGAGCAGAGACCGAAGATATGTCTAAAGTTGCTGAAAACTTTAATGAACAGTATGGGGACAACACAGGTACTCAAATACTACAGTTTTTAAAAAGCGGTAGCTTTGATGCTCCTACAGGTGGTGGAGACAACGAGAAACCCAAGTCTCCTACCTACCCTCCTGGGACTATTATCAATCAAGGAGGAAATAAATTTCGTGCTGATGACAATGGAGTTCCTCAGTTAATAAAAGGAGAGTAACATGGCTGACAAACAACCAGTGTTTGATCCAAATGCTCCCTTTGAAGTCACTCTTCCTGATGAACCAGAAGAAAAAGGATCTTATCTCTCTGGGGATCAAGGACTTGTGCCTGATGTAGCAGAAGATATAGGCAAAGGTATATATTCTGGCGTCATATCTGTTCCACAAGGAATCTTGGAACTTGGTGCAATCGGAATAGACGGCGTTTTAAATACTAATACTGCGTCTGCTGTTACTGACGCCTTTGAATACATTAAACCAGAAATGGGTACAGCAGGAGACGTGACCGAAGATCTTGTAGCCTTTGGCGTAGGGTTCGTACCCGTCGTTGGATGGCTTGGTCGAGCAGGGCAAGCAGCAAAAGCTGTAAAGGCAGGTAAGACATTATCAAAAGCAGGAAGAACAAAATTTGGCAGGTCAGCGATAGATTTTGGATCGTCAAAGGTTGGTCAGACTCTTGTGGGTTCTCGTCCTGGGATGATTGGCTCAACTGCTGTAGGGGCATTGGGTTATAGTACAGCAGTTGCTAGTGATGGTCGAACAACCCTATCTGATAACTTTGAGATTTTCCCTGATGCCTTAGAGACAGAAGAAGATGCAGGTCTAACGGGTCGTCAAGAAGCAGCGCGTAGGTTTCGTAACAAGCTCCGTTCTGGTGTAGAAGATATGTTTTTAAGTGGTACGGTTGACACCGCTCTTACTGTTGGAGGAGCAGGAATACGAGCCGTTGGTAGAACTGAGACAGGAGCGAAAGCAGCACGGGTCGTTAGCCAAGCTCCTAGTAGGGTCGCAGAAGGTATGGCTAAAGGTTTCGATGCTATTGGCATGGGCGCAGTTAATGACAAGGCCAAAGGTGCAAGAGACTTGTTTCGAGAATACTTTACAGCGTCTGGTGGAGCAGATGTTAAACTGTATGAAACAGTTCAAGATGCTCGTGCCGTAGCTGACATGTCAGAACGTATGGGCGTAAAAGCAGCAGAGGACTTTGATAAAGCAAGCAAGAAGTTTTTGAAAGCCTCAAAGCTAAAAGATAAAACTCCCGTAGACGCACAGAAGGTACAAGCAGCACTTAACAAGTTTCTCTTGGGCAACCGCAAAGAGCTTGAAGCGATTGGTTCTGAGCAGATGATAAAGGCTGCGGACTCTATGATCGATGTTCGTGCTAATCTTCACGATGATATGATCAGGCAACTGCAAACAGAAATTGGAACTGACGCTAACGGTAAACTACTTACTCCTGATACCCCTGCAAAACAGAAAGCTGCTAAAGCACTAGAAGAGATGTTGCAGAATCAAAAGAATGAGGTTGGTTACTTACGTCGTCAGTTCAATCAATACATCAATCCGATAAACTTTTACAAAGGGCTAGATCTTTCTTCCAAAGAGTTTGACGAAGCGGTTGATGAAGTTGCAAACCTTATACCTATTCCAGAGGGAGGAGATATTACCAACCTTCGGGCGTTAGCCAAAGAAAGAGTTTTAGACACATTAGGTTTGTACACGACAACAGGTGTCTCTCCAGAAGTTGTGTTAAAGGACAAAATAAAACAAGTTACCAGAGAAGCCAAAGGAGGTAAAACAGGTCTTGTTGCAAGAGATCGTCCTGTTTTAACTGCCATGGATGATCTGTTTATAGCTCGTGAACCTTTAGTTGATAAGAGTCCTAAACTCCGAAAATTGAAAGGAGTGATGACAGATCCAATCGAGGTATACAAAAAAACCATATCCGATATGGCTCAAGCAAATGCAGCAGCCGATATGTATCGGGGGATGATTGATCAAGGTCTTGCTGTGGATGCAGTTGAGGGAATGAAACGTTTAAATCAAGGGGGTCGCCCTGCAATCATAGACCTGCCTGATCCACTTCGTATGACGGATGACCAATACCAGAAAGCCATGGAGCCTTTTAGGGAGATTGTCAGACAACGAGGCACACCAGGAACAGAAATATTAGACGATGCAGGAAACGTAAAATATACAACAAACGCTGCGGAAGATTTATTGGAACAATACCGTGCAGATCTAATAAACTTAAAAGGATACAAAGCTCTTGGAGATAGTCGGGACATCCAACATGTATTTGGTGGTGCCTATGGTGATTTGACAGGGAGATTGGTTTCTCCAGAAACATATGGTGCTATTACTGCTCCGTTGAAGTTTGGAAGCAATACTGTGTTGGGTGAGGCCGCAGGGATATTGTCTCAACTTCGTTCTTTGTCTCAGAAGATGACAATCGTACCAAATCCTGGAGCACAGGTTAGAAACATTGCAGGTAACTTTTTGATGCTTGGGGCCAATGCTAATTTAGGTCGGCAAACAGATTTCAGTGACATGTTTAAGGTTCTTACTGCTAGTGTTGCAGACCTCGATGAAGCAGGACTCACTCGTTTAGCAAAGAAGATATCTTTGTCTGGTGTTGAGGACACCAGTTTAGTTGTTCGAGCGTTAAGAGAATTTGGAAAAGCAGGAGAAGATCTCACAAGCAATACCATGAAGGTTGCTAAGACCATTGATGTATGGACGGATAAGATTCCCTTCATGCAGACTTTTGAAAAAGTATACGGTGAGTCAGACACCTTCTTCAAGGGTCTTGCTCTTCTTGGAGAAGAGAAAAAAATCTTAAACGCATTCAAAGCAGCAAAGTTAGATCCTAGTGATGATCGTATTTACCAGGCGTTAATGGATGCAGGTCTTGCGAAACGATACAAAAGTGCAGTCACGGAGTTTGGAGATGCGTCCTCAGACCTACTGCCCTACGAGGTTATGGCAGCAGACGCGGTAAAAGACACGATGCCAATATATCCTCGTATTGGTAAAGCAGTAAGAGCATTGGATGTTTTTCCTTTAATTGGTAACTTTACCTCTTTTGCCTCAGAAAACATTCGTAACTCTGCTAATATTTTAGGTCGTGGATTAAAAGAAATGTCTTTTACAATCCCGCCAGAACTTAGACGAGAGATAGGAGAAGAAGCAGCCTCCGCATTTGAAAGACAGATAAGAGGTGAGGGTGCACAACGATTGATGTCTTACACATCAGTGGCAACCATCGGTCCTTCTCAAGCAGTAAAAGCTTCCATGTATGCGACTGGTACAACACAAGAACAATACGATGCCATGAAGAGTCAGTTGCCTCGTTACATGGACGGACATCAGTTAATCATGTTGTCCAATGATCAAAAAGGTAAGATGGACTACATCGATTTAAGTTATGTAAGTCCTTACGCTTTTGTTCTTGATCCTGCGAGAGCAGCCTTAGAAATATATGGGCGAGAGGGAAAACTAGACAAGAGTCAGATCGAACGCATTGGGTCAGGAGCCTTACGTGGATTGACTATGTTTGCAGAACCGTTTGGCGAGGAGTCTTTGATTTACGAAAGACTTAGAGATGTACTTCCCTCCAAAGATGCTCCACTTCTATCCATTGTTGGTCGTGGTGGTAAAACACAAGATGGTGTGCCTGTGTATAACAGTACCGATTCTATTGGAGATAAAATTGATAAGGCTACGGGCCATTTATTAAACGGTATTATACCTGCATACGCTCAATTAATTGGTGAAGTTGACAGACCTTTTTCTGTGACCACACCACGAGAAATACTCAACCAAGGTCGTGTGCTTCGATCAATCACAGGTGCACCTGGGGGTCGAGGAGAAGAGTACAAACCTTTTAAAGAAGGAGCACGTTTAGTCACGGGTTTTACACCTATGACCTTGGACATTCGTAATGATTTTGCGTTCGCAGGAAAAGCTTATACGCCCCGTCGTACAGAAACAAAAAGTGCTGCTCAAAGAGACATGAAAAAAGGCAACCTCACAATGGGGGATATGCTTACTTCTTGGGACACTTATCTAGACAACTTATATCGTGAGCAAAGTAATCTGTATCAAGACATCGAAGCTGCTAGAAAGTTAATGCCCGGATTAAGTAAGTCCAGACAAGACACAATAATTCGTCAGAATTTAACAAAGGGTGCAAAGTTAGGTAAGGCGGAAGCTAATGCTATAATGAACGGTGAGTTCTGGCCCACGGACGCAAGTAAAGAGTTGTGGAAAGATCTTATTGCTGCAAGAAAGGCAGAGGGCCGCACGTTCGTAACAGACATGTCTGACTTTTCTCCTTTTAACCAACGGTCAAGGGACCGTAGGCGACAGTCTTTGTCTCTTGATTCCCCAGATGAAGCACCTCGGGCTACGGTTCCTATTGTACCTACATTTGATCCTTCTCAACCGTTTACGATTGAACCCCCCTCTCCCGTTCCGTCAGTGGCACCAACTTTTAATCCGTCGATGCCTTTCACAATAGAAACTCCTGCGGCTCCACCTGTTTCCGCTCCTTCGGCTCAAGTAGATCCCACACTTCTAGGTGGGGATCCCGCAACACAAGCTCTGGCTAAGTCTCTAGGAAGAGTATAGATCTTCTTCTTGCTTCGGATAATAAACTAAAACAAGAGACTTACAGTCTGGACAAGAGAGATTTGTTTCCATGATGTATTCTTCTGAGTAATCATCACAGTCATTATCTCCTCCCCATATCAAGGGAGCTTCACAGTGCCAACAATTCATCCTTTGATACCTCCCCAGTCATCAGCGTACTCTTCGTCTACTTTAGAGGGGACTTTCAAGACATCCGACAACCCGCTTTCCATTATGTCCTTGATGCGTCGTGCTTGATCGTCGCCCTCTACTGAGAAGCATAACTCATCGTGCACCGTGAGCAAAGGAATTAAGCCCTCCTTATAGCAATCGAGCATAGCTTTCTTGGTCTGGTCGGCTGCTGAACCTTGGATCAGTTTGTTTAACGCCTTGTAAGTAAACGCTCTTTTCAGTCGATTGACACCGCCATACTTTTTATTCGCCTCTTCTAACGTCAACGGTTGGTTGTAACCAAAACCTTTTGGCTCCCACTTATCAAACCGACACACCCTTCCAAGCAGTGTTCGTATCTGACCAAACTCCTCGGCTCTTTGACTAGCAACCTTTGCCAGTTGTCGAACGAACGGAACCTTTTGCTCGTGCGTTGTCAGTAGCATTGCTGCTTCGTTCTCAGAGATCCCTAGCTGCGCGGCTAGTTTACCTTTGCCCATGCCATACATAATCCCAAGGTTTACCACTTTGGCCTCCTTACGATTGATCCCTGCAATGTCTGCTACCATCTGGTGCAGATCAACATCTCCTTTGTGATACTCCTCGACAATCGTATCGACAATCGGGTGCCGCATAGCATCAGGCATAGACGAAGCAAAGTGCACCAAGAGCCTTGGTTCTTGGCTCGAGTAATCAAATGATCCCCACTTGGTCCCTTCTTCTGGCAAGAACAGCCCACGAATCATGGTCTTGATGTCTGGGTCTCGTGCAGGAATCTGCTGTAGGTTCGGGTTCGAGGATGAAAACCTTCCTGTGACCGTACCGCCATCGTCATTCCGCAACTGGTGAAACTCTGTATAGATGCGTCCCTTGTGTTCATGCCTAAGTATCGACTCCACAAACGTACCACTGGCTTTGTCAAACTCGCGCAGCTTCACGATCATCTGTGCTACTTCATGTGGATGTGCACTAAGATACTGCTTAGTAAAAGAGGGCACAGGTTTCTCTGACTCTGTCATGGGGTAGCTAAGATCCAAAGCTTCAAACACTTTCGCTACAGATGCACTGGCCCATGGTTCTAGGTCCACACTGGTACGACGTTTGATCTCGTCCTTCAGTTCTTGGACCTTGATCCCTAGCTCCTTCTTCACACGATCCGCTTTGTCCAAATCCACACGGACTCCGTTGCTCCGCATTTTAACCATAAGAGGTATCAGGCTAGTCTCCAGATTAAAGATGTGGTGAAGATCCTGTTCGTTGATTGCACTCTTCATACGATCCCACAATCGTAACGTTAACGAAGCGTCCTGTTCTGCGTAGTCACCCACATATTTTGCAGGTAGCCGCCACATCTCACCCTTTGGATCAACTCCCCAGTCTTTGGCTGCTGCACGTAAGACTCTCTCGCTCTTGCGTTCTCCTACATAATCCTTGCCCAAGTTGTTCAAGCTATACGAAAACCTGTTCTCGTCCACGAGAGGCGCGGCTATCATCGTATCGATGATTGGACCTTGGACCTCGATCCCTTCTGCCAATAACCAACCGACATCATACGTGGCGTTGTGGAATAGCTTACTGACATTCGGTGTAGCCATCTGTTTCTTGAGCCACTTGAGAGTAAACTTCGGGTCCATGTTCTGCCCATGCTCATGGCGAATAGGAAAGTACCAAGTCTGATCCCCCGCAGCGACTGCAATCCCCACGATAAAACCATCCTTGCGAGGCCATCCTGGGCCCATGCTCATGAGGTTCGGGTCTCTTGTCTCCAAGTCTACAGCAATCGTTTTGTATTGCGTTAGGTCTGGGTAATCCGCAGGACAACTCCAATCTGGTTCGGGATTGTCCATCTCCATGCGTTCCAAGAACGCTATTGTTTTTTTGTCTGCTCTACTTCTTGCCATCTAACATGCTCCGCTAGTTCTGCGATTAGTGCTGTGAAATGATCTGGATGGATCTTGGCTATTACCTCGCCATTCTCCCAGACATACAGCCCATCGTCTCTTACTGCCCAATAAAAATCCCACCTAGAACTCATACTTATATCTCCCCGGTGGGTCGATAATATGTAGGCTTTGTTTTGATCTTGTTATCCCTACATACATACAACGGTGCTCGTCATCAGGAGTCTTCGTATTACTAAGATCACAGATCGGAGGTACAGAAGTATATACCGCACAGTTGTCATCTTCTCCACCTTTCATACTGTGAAAGGTTGATAATTTAATACGAGGCTTTGAGGTAACGTCCTCACCCCTGCGGACCAACGCTTCTATATACAATCTTTCTTCGTCTCCGAACCTTGCAACATCGAACGCATCTCGTCCCTTCTCTGCCACCATACCATACTGATCTATGAGATCATCCCATGTCAGACACGCATCAGGTGCAGCAGCATCGAGGAGCTTTGCAGACCCATGCTTTACAACCTTGTCATCTCCACGTTTCTTGACGTGCTTGTACAGTTCTCGAACCAAACCTATCTCGACACCCTCACCACCCTGTAGCCTGTTCCATACTTCCATAGCCTGTGCAGCCTTTTGGTTCACACTGCTGTGGCCCTTGAAAGAATACAGGTATCCTTGTTCTTGCAAACGATCTCCCCACAATCGAACCAAGTTGTTTGTTCGAGCCATCAAGGTCCATGAACCTCGCTCTAAGTCCAGTTCATCTGGATGGTAGTGCCAACCTATCTCTCCCTCTTCCTCTGTCGGATGGAAGATCTTTTCTCTACGGAGCCCGATACGCTTGACGACATCCTGTGATAACGTGTGGACTTTCTGTGGCATACGAAAGCTCTGGGAAAGAACACGAACATTGCTCGAGCACTCTAAGAAGTATCTAATGTCTACGCCTGTCCATCTGTGTATAGCCTGATCATCATCCCCTGCGATAATCACACGATCCGCATTGGGTGCAATCATCCTGACCATCTCCCACTGCAATGGTGTGAGGTCTTGTGCCTCGTCGATAATCAAGAGCTCTAGATGTGGAGGGTTGCCAGATTGTATGTACACCTCGATCTGATCCACGAAATCAATCTTATTCATCTTTGACTTGTATAAAGCGAACTCCTTCTGAACTCGTCGCAAGATGTTAAAGTCCTTGCTCCAGTCTTCTGTCTCATTAAACTCTGTCTCGACTGGGATCATGCGATACCTCGCTCGATCAATCATACGGATGTAAGCGTCTCCCTTTTGGAACTCCTGTTCTGGAGGAAGCAAAACACCATCGTCAGGATTAACACGACTAGCTCCAGAGAACGTCATGCCCACCTCTCTACCAAGAACGCCCCAGTCTTCAGAGGCCATCATGTCCTCGGAACTTGCTCCTATACCGTTGAAGCCCCACGAGTGTAGAGTACGAAACCATGGCAGTTGCTTCTGGTCTAATCCAAACTGTGAGCAGGCTCGTTCTATAGCCTCATGGATAGCCTTTTTGGTAAAGGACACATAACCAATGCGGTCAGGCGCTATCCCCTTTGCAAGAGCTTCCTCGACCTCCTTAATCAAGGTGTAGGTCTTGCCTGTTCCCGGTGGACCAAAGATTAATTCGGAATTAGGAATCATCTTTTTGCACACCCTTCGGACGAGCATGGAGCCAGTTCAATACGTCAGTCTCATACCAACGAACTGCACTACGCTTACCGTCTTCTTGTCCCAGAACCACAGGTTCGGGAAACTTCCCCTCATCGACCCACCTATAGACAGTGGCTCTCGAGATACTCAATAAAGAACAAACTTCTTTGAGCCTCATTAACTGCGGATTATCCGCATCAGAATGGGATATCATATTTTTCTCCTTTGATATCGATATCTACGTCTAAGTTTTCAAACACAGGAACCCACCAGACCCTCGTGGTGCTACGTTTACCATCTTCTTTGGTGTAGTTGAGTTTCCCATGACACTCCTGCCCCTCGTTCAAACGCTGAATGTGCTCTTGTATTCTCCCAGTTGTAAAGTGAGTGAAATCATTGTTGCGTAAGAACTTCTCCAATGCATCGATACGAAACATTGTCTTCCCCTTGTCCGTCCATGGCTTACCAGACAGAACTTCTTCTGGTGCCACGGCCCTGATGTGGCTTGTGCAGAATTTACGCAGCAGGTTTTGGAACTGCCCTGCCCTTGTAAGCTCTGGTGCTACTTCCTGTTTCGTTGCTGTGTTTAACATGCTGTTGATTAACTGTTGCCAGTCCATACGCTTCGGAACTGGAGGCATCATATCCAACTGCTCCATACATGCCTTTTGCCACAGCGTAGGGTTTTGTAGTTGATCCGTTGAAAGCGTTAGGCTTTTCCCTTCCACGCTCATAAAATAAAGTCTGGGTTCGGAGAGCATGATAGTAATACCGCTTATCTGTGCTTGATCCTCAGTGCTCGAACCTATGCCAAACTTCTGCATCTTACACTTAGCCTTGTTGCAGTAGTCCCTCAAAGGAGTTTGATTGCACTGGTAGAAGTAGCCATCCTTTTTCTTCAGCGACTTCTGTTGATCGACAATCTCCTTCGATCCCAACGGTGGATCACAGAGCAGCCTGTTGTATTCTTCATGGTGCTCCTCCCAATCGTCAGGCCATTTGTTCTTACAGTACACACCTATGTTAAACATAAGAATGTTTCGATTGTCTGTAATCTTGCCCATGGATGCGAGGATCTGCAAACAAACAGGACCATCCTCAAAGTATTCTCGAGACCCACTGAAATCTATTTCTTGAACAGTAGCCATCGAAACTTTAATCTTCTCCGCCAGATCCAAGAACTCTTCTACCTCGAGAGCTTCCATCTTCTCATTGTACGCATATCTAGTAGGCATCTCAGATTTAAAATATGGAATGTTAATCCCATTGCCCACTTCCCCATCCTTGTCGTTTATTATCTCCTGTGCAGGAAACAATTCTCCTGATCCGCTGAAGCCCAACGCTGACCGCATCTCTGTCAAAGATTCTCGAACCAAGGCACAGGATTCCCAGTCTTGCAGAAACAAATACAAATGTGCACCGCCTGACTTGGATCGACAATGGACAAGCGGTAACTTCAACCTGCGTATGTTAGCCTGTAAGGACTTGTGGTCTAGGTCATACACATCGATATCAATCACACCAAACTTACAGACATTTCCAGAAGCAATAGGCACGATACCTACACCACTGTCTCCATCTAGATGTTGCTGCACTATGTTCTCTGTGACCTGACCATGCACAGTTCTATACTCTGCTTCAGTCTTGCCCTTGTGACCTCTGCCCTTGACCATAGTAACAAGATATCCTGCACTCGATCCCTCGAACACTGACATCATTCTTGTAGCTACTGACATTATAAACTCCCAATCAAAAAAAGGGTGGCGATAATAGGAGTAACCGCCACCCTCATGTTACTTAAAACGGTATGTCGTTGTCTTGATCATGCGAGGATTGGGACTCGTTATGATCTGGATCTTTTACCGCTTTGACTTCACCCGCCGCGACACTGTCACGAAAGGCTTTGGCTTCAAGCAACACATCTCTGTTATCAAGTAGACCTACCTTTGCAATCTGGTAGTTGGCCCACGTACCTTGGTCATTGCTTTCCTCAGTAGTTGTTAACTTCCAAGAGGTGGCAAACACAGGAGGAGTAATAAGCTTCTCCGTCTTGGGATGCGGTATCTTCTGCATAGCAATCTGTGTCTTCCATCTACGGCTGACCTTGAGTTGCGTGGACTTCATGTCCACAACAACTGGTTGAAACGAACCATCAGAACTAAGCAGCAGACAATAGTGTTGGTCAGACTTAACCAACTCATTACCTGTTGGCAGTATCTCCTTTGAACCCTGTCGCTCTGCTCGTGTAAGCATTGGATCGTTGGCTGCAATCTCGCCACGAAACCCACCGCCTTGTTCACGAGGGATGAACTCGAGATACTTTGTAGTCTGGAAACAAGGGACGAGAGTAACGCCCTCTTCTCCTTCAAAGTATTCGTTCGTTACCGTATTGTACATGTCACCAGAAGAGATACCTTCGATATGCTCTGGTTTCTTTTTGTTAAGCTGTGGCGACAATGCCTGTGCGATACGCAAGAACGGTATTTGCATTTCACTACTGTCAAATACTGCACCCTCCCCTGCGAAATCTAAGATATCATCCATTACGTTTGTGCTTACTTCCACACCTTTTGCTTTTGCAACTGCGTTAGCCATTATGCTTTCCTCCGAATTTGTGCTGCGTTTGCGATAAATGCCCCGAACATATCGAGATCGATTGGTTTACCATCTGTCACACGTTCTTTTATAAACGCCTTGAGTGTCGATGGATGAACATGTGTCTTGGTCTTTGGATCAAAGCCACGGTCTTTCAACATGCCAACTACATCTCCTGCCATGTTGTCTTCGCCTTTGCCAAACGAACAAGTGACATCGTTCTTTATGATGTCGTCCAATCCTTTATCACGCAACCATGCGAAAGCTTCTTCCTTGCGATCCTGTGGGATAGAAGCATGGACCATCATCTTACGCTCGACGGTCAATCCGTCTACGTCTATCCGTTCCATACCCATCTCATCCATAAGAGCAGGGATATTCTCAATGGAAAGCTTGTGCTTCTCAGCCTTTAAACTTTTCATATGAGTTTCCGCATCCTCGATTTGCTTCTCGATGTTGCGGAGTGAGCGAACAAGATCACTTAATTGTTTTCCTGTGCCGCTATCGACTTTGGTAAGTGCCTCACCATCATCGAAGTAGTCTTCAAATAAATCACTCATAAGTTTTTTTCCTCTTCAGGGTTGAATTATGAACCACCATGGTCCACATATAAGACTATATAAGGAGCGTGAGATGAATTACAAGTATAAATTTAAAACAAAACCATATAAACATCAAAATACTGCTTTGGACTTAGCGGGACAAAGACCGTCGTTTGGTTTTTTTATGGAGATGGGAACAGGTAAATCGAAAGTACTGATTGATAACATGGGTATGCTTTACGCAGCCGGACTGATTAATTTTGCTCTGATCATTGCACCAAAAGGTGTGTATCGAAACTGGGTAGCCAAAGAAATACCAGAGCATATGTCAGGTGATGTACCGCATCGAGTGATTCGGTGGGTCAGTGGACCCAACAAGAAACAACAGGAGGAGATGCGCTCCGTGAAAGACAAGTTCGATGGGCTTACCATCTTTGTCATGAACGTCGAAGCTTTCTCTACATTAAAAGGTAAACAAGGAGGCGAGTGGTTGGGTCGTGCATTTGGGGCCAATGGCCTGATTGCTATCGATGAAGCAACCACTATAAAAAATAATACAGCCAAACGCACAAAGAATTTATGCAAAATATCTCAAGTTTTCAAGTTCAAAAGGTTGTTGACTGGGTCTCCGATAACAAAAAGTCCGCTCGATATATATGCACAGGCAGATTTCTTACAGCACGGTATTCTAGGATACGATTCCTATTACGCTTTTCAAAACAGATACGCAGTCATGTTCAAACAAAAGATGGGAGCCAAGTCTTTTAATCAGATCGTTGGCTATCGAAACATCGAGGAGCTCACGAAAAAGATCGACGGGTTCAGCTATCGAGTGCTCAAAAAAGAATGCCTCGATCTCCCAGAAAAAGTTTACTCTGTTCGATACGTCGAGATGACCAAAGAACAGAAAGCCATGTACGAATCGATCCGAAAACATGCACTCGTCATGCTCGAGGATGGAGAAATGACCACGGCCCCTGCTGTAATCACACAGCTTCTGCGTATGCAGCAGATATTATCAGGGCATCTGAAGACAGACGATGGAGAGATGGTAACGTTTCCCTCCCTGCGGACCAACGCCCTTAAAGATATTCTCGAGGAGCACGATGGCAAAGCCATAATATGGAGCCGCTTCCGTCACGACATCAAAACAATCACAGATATGTTAAACAAAGAGTTCGGAGAAGGATCCGCTGCTGCTTACTTCGGAGATACATCCGACGATGTCAGACAATCAATCATCGAGAACTTTCAAGACCCGTCCTCGAACCTTCGGTTCTTTGTCGGCAACCCTGCAACCGCAGGCTATGGTCTAACATTGACCGAAGCAAACCTCGTGGTGTACTATGCGAATGACTTTAACCTCGAAACTCGGATCCAGTCTGAGGATCGAGCCCACAGGATTGGACAAAAGAGTAACGTGACATACATCGATCTTATAACTGATGGCACTATCGACGAGAAGATCGTGCGATCCTTGCAAGCAAAGATCGAGTTAGGTGCAAAGGTTCTTGGTGAGGAAGTAAAACAATGGCTGACTTTGACCCCAAAATAACTAAGCTGCTCGAGGAAAGATGTGTTGGATACGCATCTGAGAAAACAGCAGCAAAAGAAATAGCAGAGATAACCGGGCTTAACCTGGATGTCGCCAGGGCTTTCTCCAGGGGATGGTCTGCCCTGCGGCCCCACGAAGTCAGGGGATACAGAAAAGATATCCCTAGAAAAAAGTTGACCAAAAATAAATAATTATTAAACTGATTGTACCTGTAGTGGATTATGCTCCATATATATCCACTTGATGCCTCGGTAAACTAAGGGGACCAAAACTGGTCCCCATTTTTTTAGATCTTAACTCCGTTCATTCTAAGCTTAGAAACAAACTCTTTTAATTCCTCTCGAGCATAAAACAAATCTTGTTGTACGTTAGGTCGAGCATCATATCGGTATCGTTCTGTCTCGAGGTTATCCACCTGTTGTTTTAGAAAACGGTATTCAAACTTATGTGCAGGGCTTAACGATTCATCCCCCATTGTCTACGTTCTCCTCTTGATGTTCTTTTTCCCAAGGAGGTTGGGACAGGCTTACATCTTCCTTGTTTATGTTAGCCATCCGACGTTTGTATCCCATCCATTCCTTCTCTGCCTCAGTCCACTTCTTATTTGTTCTGTCTTTCATGGTCTCACCTTTGGTTTAACAAGTTTGTTGGACGCAACCTGAGTGCCCTTGCAATGTATCAACACCGAATCATGTTGGTTTTCCATGATGGCATACATAGCCTCCTTATTGTAACTACAAGCATCGTAACTCGGAAACAAAATATTGTGCGTTGTTTGTTCGCCTTGAACAAAATAAGTTAGTACCATGAAGGTGAAGTATTTAATCATTCCAATCCTATCCTTTCCTCAAATATCATTACGTCAGTACTCCCGCACTTAACGCATGGTTGAGTTTTTGTTTCTTCTAATTGATCCAGTGACATTGGATATCGAGCCGGACTCCACATCCATCCACATAAACCACAGTGCAAGTTAAGTTGACTTACTCGCCTCTCGCCCTGCGGCCTCACGCCTAAGAACTTTGCAGCTATCGGACCACCTCCCATACGCCCTCGGCCCCTGCATCTACATTCGTATCACGAATTAATCCTTTGTTATGCAGTGCCGATAGTTGTGGTCGAATGATCGAGAGCTTTATACCCATGCGATCCGATAGCTGTCTCGCGGTCCCCTGACCTCGCTCCAACTCACCAAGGATTTGTTCCTTGCGTGTCAGCTTCTGATTAGTTTGCTGCTTATTAGTTAATCGTTTCCAAAACTCCTTGATCATCAGATACTCCTTTCCATTCTATGTATAGATCTTTAATCAATCGCTTAGTCATGTATCGCAGTGCCCTGTTGTGAGCATGTCCATCCGTCTCAACTCTCTCACGCTCCATGAGCTTTCGAGTGTCATAAACTTTTCTATATGGACCTGCTTTTTCTTCTTTGCCTTGAGCTTTCAACAAGCTGTCTCCGATTGTCCAGAATACAGCGTGTCTTGAGGGATTGTAGCCATGCAGTATAGCCATGTCTTTGTTAGAGTGTTTGCGTTGACGCTCACCCTCAACCACGGCAAGACCTGCACGTTTGTAAATACCATCAAGTTCCTTATCATAGGCCATGAAATCGCCTATCTCTCCGACAGTGGCTGCAAGACCAAGATGCCCGAAACCTTTTACTTTGTCTACAAAAGTCGAAACAGGTAACGTCTTGGCATAGTTAGCTAATTGTTTTTCAAGACGCTTACGCTCTTGCAGTATTGGCTTACGTGCCTCGAACAACGCATTGAACTGAGAGTATTCAAGCAACGTAGATTGACCAGTGCTTAGTTCTTTATAGAACTTGTCTCCTTCTTTCTTGTCACCGTCTCGTAGGGAACGGCACATGGCTTTGATTTGCAACACCAGTTTGGTGTCGGCTCGTACCATGTTCTGGCGGTCACGCCAGTAGTAGTTTATTTGTGCTATAGTCGGGTCTTCATATCTTGTATCCATATTGGATCTCCTTGGTTGAGAGGCGTGTGATCCTTGACATTTCTGCGAGTGATGTTTGACCTCTCGTGAATAAGTGGGAGCGATCATAGATGGGCATTGCTGCGTGGTAACAAAGGCTCCCGTAAACTGGTGGGGAGGATGGGCCTCGTCTGGCATTGCTGCGATCTACTGGTGTCCCTCCCCTAACTGGTGGAGGCGGTGTCGGTGTGACACTCTTGTGGCGGATTTTTGGCCTCCGTAAAACTAATCGGGAAGGGCAATTCGGCATTGGCATTTCTGCGTGCATAGTCTGACCCTCCCCTAACTGGTGGGAGCGCACTAAGTGTGACATTGCTGTGCCATGACTTTGGCTCCCGTAAACTAATCGAGGAGGGTGTGCACAGGATGGCACCTCTGAGACGGATTTGTGACCCTTCCCTAACTGGTGGGAGCGGTCCTCCATAGGCATTACTGCGCAGTCATGACGGCTCCCATAAACTGATCGGGAAGGGTGCGTTTCTACGGGCATTTCTGCGGATATGCAAAGACCCTCCCCTAACTGGTGGGAGCGATCTTCGTATGGCATCTCTGCGCTGACACGCTGGCTCCCATGACTAATCATTTGTTCAATATCTCCTCGTAAGCTTGCTCCACCTCTACTGGTGTCCAAACATCCTTGACCACTGCATCGTCTTTTTTAAGACGCTTCTGTATCGAGGACCAAAAACTCTGTTGGTGCGTATGATGCTGCGCCCTAGACTTCTCAAACGATATAGCCTTATCCAAGTCCTGACGAGTTGCCTCCCCAAGCTTCACACCTGTCTCAGGCAACCTGAGTGTCTCAAACAAATCTTTCGCATACGTCTTCATCGTATTCTTACGCGATACATTCGGTGTCGATTTCTCTCCCTTGCTCAGAACGTGCTTCTTGAACAAATGACGATCCAACGTAGGACGAACGACTGTGTCCCAATGTGCGATCTTCTCCAAGTATCGAGCCGTTGCTTCCGTCCGCAACGCTTCATCTGTCTTGAGCATCTCAAGATACCTGTCCTTGGCTTCGGTTGCATTGGCAGCATCTGCCCACGCTCTCTCCACCGCTAAACGTACTAAACTAATTCTCTGGTTCATTACTCACCTCCTTTAATTTTACTGGTTCACTATAGATGTCAGCTATTTCGACATCCTCTTCTCTCGCACCCACAAGGAGCGAGAACTCTCTTCGAGCCTCTTTGATTGCATCCTCTAAACTAGAGGCTTGCTCAACTGTAATGCTCCTGCTGACCATGCCCTCGCACACTATCTCATATGTCTTCACCGATTATCTCCTTGTAATCGATGCGTACATTTACGCCCAAGTTGTAGATACATTCGCGTTTGAACTCTTCCAAAGCTTTGTGCATATACTTCATATCTGCAATCTCTGGTTTTTTAGGATCATGTAAGTTTATGATGTCCTCAATCCTGTCGATCACATAGTGCATACATACCCTGTTATCCATCCTTCGATCCCTTCAAGTCTGCAATCGAGAACGTAAGTTCTCCCTTCTTCTCCAAGTGCTCGGCCTCGTTTGCTGCATCCGAAAGTGCCTCCGTCAATAAATACAATAAGTCCAAGTCCTCATTCTTAATCCGCATCTGCTCCATCTCAGGCATGTGGCATTTAACCCTGTGCTCCCCATCCTTGTATACAATGCAAACAGAATTAATCGCCCTCTTCAAATCTCTCCTGTTTACAATCCTTCCTTCTTCCGTCATTATTCTTCCTCCATAAATCCAGTGCCACCGCACTCCTCACAGTCCACACGTTTAGTATCCAGATATCCAACGTCCCTGTCAAAGTTTTGTGGTCGAACAAACTCCGCCTCAACCCATCCAACTCCGTCACAGTCTTCACATACCTCGGCCCTCGGACCTTGGTGCTTGTTGTAAAATACCTTGTCGAATATCTCGCTCAACATAATCTCTATCGGATCAACGCTAGGCATCTTCATGTTCATCCTCCCCAGTAAAATCACAGGTGATTGTCATCTCCATTCCCCAGTTGTCAGAGGGGGTAAGAGTAAAAGCCATTTTATCAGCAGCCTCCCAACACATGGCAACAAAAGCCTCAGTGGTGGTAAACCCTTCACTATCAGACGGAACAGTTAACTCTCCCAAAGGAACTTTGTTCTCGTCCCAAAGTTTAATCTTCGCTTCAAGCATCAAGCTTCCTCCTCGTCTTCACATTCCTCATCCTCTGGCTCCCAACTATGGTTCTTGCCATTGGCGTACATGCCCTCGAACTGACCGCACTCATCCTGATAGTCAGCTTTTACCTCAACACCCAAAGCAACCAACTTATTCCACACGTTCAACGGTGGCCCCCATGCAGTCCAACAATTGAAATTAAACCATGCAGTGCAATCCATATCGTATTCGTGATCCCCATCCGTCTCGAGATCGCCATGCACATCAACCTCACAAACATCCCATTTGGTATCCCAATTATCGTACCTCCAATCATACCACTGCGGACTACTGGTCTCGAAACCATACTTGTTGCTCGTAATATCTGGCGCAGCCCACAACTCAAATGGCATAGGTACAACCACATCACAGAAACGACCATTCTCTTTTAACTCTGCATATAATTGTCGGACCAGTTTGCTCGGCCCCTTGATAGATACTTGTTGATAGCAATGATTAGGCATTTAATTCATCCTCCATGTCATAAATTCTTGTTACAATTGAGCTCAATGCGCCCCCTAAATATTCCTTCGGACAGTTCAACACTACATCTTTCACATCATATCGATTAAGTGCTGCGGCCTCACGAACTTCCCTGTTTCCCGAACAACTCTGTCCATGTGTCTCGGGCTTCTCGCCTTCTAATTCATTCTTCTTGATCAAGTCAGGGATGTTACTTGGCACACCTCCAACACTCTTGTTATTCAGAAAAGATAAAAGGTTTGATTTGTCAGTAGGTACATCGACCTCGCTCCAGTCCTTCCCGAACTCACGCTTCGCATCTGCTTGCGTCCCGACCCACGAACCTTGGTTGTTTGTGTATAATCTCATGATCCCTCCTCACTCGACAAAATGTAAATTAAAAGAATAATACGGCTCAACATACCAATCAGGATTGTCGATAACATCAGAGGCACGGATAGCCCATTCAAACGGCCCTCCCTCTAGGCTTACGCACCAGTACTTTCCATAGCCTCTGTCATCTTGCTGCTCTGGTGTCCAAATGTGACACTCAGTCTTAGGGTCCATCCCTATGTCCTCGCACCACTTACATAGCGCCTTGTGCAAAGACTTTGCCGCCCCTGCCTTGGTCTTGTATGCCTTGGGATCCCAGTCCAAAACCATCGATCCCTCCTCCCAACAATTTATAATAAGTTTCTTACCCATCTCGATTATGTATCTCCTCTACTGTGTCATAAGCCAACTTAGTCGCATCCTCGCCATTCCACTCAACCTCCATGTCAGTAGAACCAAAGTCCGCATCATACCTCACCATCTCCTCTATTGCCTCGACAAACGAACCTTGGTCCTCGATCAAGAATGGCTCCATGCCGCTGTCAGTTTCAAACCATCCCTCAAGCATCTTCTAGCTCCTCCTCATCAATGATCCCATCAAGACAAGCCAATGCAGAAGTCACCAAACAAGCATACGCAAGACGGCAAGCAATAGCTCCAAACGTATCGCCCTTTTGTGAGATGCCTCCTATGTCATCCAGATAATCCTCGCCACAAGTAGTGTCGTTAGCAGCACAGAAATCTATCGCCTTGCCATAGTAGATCGATAGCTCATGTCCGTCGCACGTATCATGAATGAAATCGATTGCCGCATCTCGGTCCTTGGTTTCTTGCCACGCCTCGTCTGCGATCTCGTAAGCTTCTTCTGATAAACTGTAAGACATTCTCAATCTCCTTATGTTGTCTCATATAGTACCATATAATATCATCTGTCATTATTACAAGAGGTGGAGCAAAAATAATTTAATTTTCTTTAGTAGGGGATTTGCCCCCTCTTATGTTTTTTTATTTTTTTAAAAACACGTTTTGACCGTACTCAACGTACTCAATCCTGAAAAAGCATTTAAAAACAAAAGGATAACCCTATTGGACACCGTACTCAGTGATGTACTCAGAGTACACTTGACCGTAATCAATTGCTCTAATTGCCTCGATCAAGCCATCAATAAAAATAAAAAAATAACTTTTTGCAGTGTTAGGGGGTGTTTTCCCTTTATAGACAAATCAAAATTAATCGGTGTATGTTCGTAAAAAACACAGGAGAATATTGTATGCCAAGTATTAAGGCAGGGGTCGAAGACAAGCATGACCGGAAAATAACAAGTAGGCAGATGAGTTTTGCAAGATACGTTGTTGAGGGGATATACAGCAACGTTGAGTGCGCTCGTAAGGCAGGGTTCAAGTCTGATCTGGCTGTCGAACACGCTTCACGTTTGCTCAATGGGAGAGACTATCCGCACGTTGTTGAGTACATCAATGAATTGCGAGAGGAACGAGAAAGACGGTACGGAGTTACAACTATCGGTCAACTTGAAAGACTGTATGAGTTATCGAAGGGAGCCGAAGACGCAGGGCATTTCTCAGCAGCAATTAACGCGGAGAAAATACGTTCTGCCTTGGGTGGTTTGACCATCGATAGGAGAGAGACGATCAATACAATCGATCAACTATCGAGAGATGAAATAACATCACGACTAGCAGCATTACAGAAACAATACCCTCAAGCATTTCAGATCGAGGCAGAGTACAAGGATATTACACCAGATGAGCAAGGGACCAGAGGCGAACTTTTGGAACTCGATACGCAAGAACCTACCGAAGAAGTGGTTCGCAACGCGGATTGAAAACAAGCACGGAGGAGGCATACCAGACCTTCACATCGTTGCTGATGGCGTTCCTTTTTGGTGTGAGTTGAAGACAACCAAAAGCAATAAACCAAAACTATCTCCTCATCAAATCTCTTGGAATATGGCATATTGGGCTCGAGGTGGGGCAAATTTTTACTTAGTAAAGTGCCTCTCTACAAGAGACATACTTTTGTTTGAGGGTAACCAAGGACCGAGTTTAGCGGAGCATGGGATCAAGGGAACGGAGGGCCATAGGTTCAAGGATCTTGGGTCGTTGTTTGAAGCCCTGCGGCCCCACGCGGCGCGTATCTTGAAGCTCGAGCCAAGCCCTGCGGCCCCACGCGGCGGTTTTTCTAAACGAGCGACGAGGAACGAGGAGCGAGCTACTATAAACTGAGTCGCTTGCGACACTATTCTTTTACCGCGTCATTACGCGGAATGCGATTCGCCATAGCGAACGCACATTATGATAGTAGTGAAGTAGGGAGCCGAAGCCCCCTCTCCTTAATTTGTACACACTCCTTCCTCTATCAACCTAGCTGCCATTCGACCAAAGGTTCCCTGTAACTGCCACACCAGACCGTTATCGATTAGGTGTTGCCATGCTGAGATGTACTCGTGTTCTTCAAGATCCTCGTACATCCCTTCGACGATATCTACTGCTTTCATGTTGTCCATTATCTAGCCTCCATTCCTTTCAAGTCGCTAATATAAAAGTGCTCTTCATCTCCTATGGGCATCATCTTTTCTGCACCGAGCACGAGATACTGTTCTCCTTTCCGTTGTGCCACGCCCCATCGTCCGTACCCAAAGGTTGATAAGATACCGTTGATACGATCTCTGGTGGTTACGGTGGGCCAACCTGCCAAGCGGAAGCCAATGTCGCCATCGAGTGTGCGCCATGCGATACAGTTGTCATGTAGCCAAACGATCTCGCCGTTGGTTCTGGTACGAGCAGCCGAAGCGGGTCGTCTGTTGTAAAAAGCCTTTGCGATTTTATGTGTCTCTTGTCTCATCATGTTCCTCCTCGAACTCTGTGATTGCTTCTTCCTTCGTGTATCCGATGTACCGACGGGTAACTAAGTACCCGCCGATTGTTTCATAGATCACGATCATCCCACTGTGGGGTACGATCTCGACAACCATTACTTGATGTCGAAGCCGACGGTGATATCTTTTAGTACGTCGGTGACTCGTTCTTTGAACTTGCTGTCATCCTCCTCCTTTTCTTCTATATGGTCGTCAATCATGGTGCCGATCTCGTAAGAGTGATCGTGGATATCGAACTCATAGTAGTCACTGAAGTCAAAGTTGAGCCGCATCCAGTCCGTGATCTGCTCGTCGATATCCGCACTGTTGCCGATATCGTCCGAGTGTTCCTCAATCATTTGCCTCATCCTTTCCTTGAGGCGTGGTTCGATAAGAGCCATGATTACATCTGCAACCTTGAGCAGTTGGTCTTCGTTGTGCATTGGTGAACGTTCGATAATGTCAGTCATTTGATTTCTCCTCTGTTGACTGTTTGACTGCTAGGTTGAAACCCCTAGCAGCCGCTTCGCGTAGTCGTGGTCGATCACTCTCCTTGTGTCGAGTGATCCACGTTCGCAACTCATCCCAAGACTTGGGTATTGGAAATGTTTTGATATACTTCAAGAAGCCTCCTTTACTTCTGGGTAAGTGATCACGTCGTCCGTATATGTTGAACGATTCTCAACACGGCTCAGGCTCTCTTGAATCATGACCCGTCGCCCTGTGATCAGTTGGCTCAACAACTTACGATCTGCTGAGTATTCACTATGTGGACCAGTCTTCATGATAGCCTGGATACAGATATCAAGATCCTCTTGTGTGAAATCGAATTGACCTGTGATCTGGGTGTTAGTGTAAGATAATTTAGCCATGGTGGGCTCCTTTTTGAACACGCTCGACGGAATTGTCGTTCGATGTGTCAAGTTACTAGCGGATCAAAGGATCGTGCCGTCGGTGCTCTTGCATCGTCGGGAATCGTCAAGGAAGTTTAGTGAAGCGGCGGTTTACGTCACGTCATCGGTTCTGGATGTGCACGTCACTTTGCACTTTCTAGCAAAGTGTACGTCACGTACAGGTTCGCATGATGTTTCGTAATCCGTAAACTTTCGACCCCTTCTTCAGGGGTTGACGACACATCCTTTGATAACGCCATGCGGCTTGAGCACCATCCGTACGGCTATTTTGTTGTGTGTGTAGCAACAGGCGCACGTACACGGACTGAACAATCTCTTAGAGGCTCCGCTCGTTCCTAAAAAAGGCTGACTGCTATTCAGACTTTTTTCGAGTGGAGAAGATTGTTTGCCGTGGACAGCGCAAGGATCCGGGTGCACCACCACTCTCAAACATCGATCCAACGGATGTTTCCGTTGGTCCATTTTCTGTTGGGATACAGACACGGGCCGAAGGACCGTTGCGATAGCCGAGGAACGAGGGAACGATACTCACCCGTAAGGGCCGAGACTACTACAGGCTCGGTTCATGAGTAGCGCGGTCATCGCCATAAAGCATTTGTTCCCACCAAAAAATAAAAGGTTGAGACCTAAATTTTTCTAGATAATCCTAGACACCCCGGAGGTATAGAAACAGCTTACCCAGGACATAGGACCGAGATTGCAATACACCTTTGTAAATTACAGGCAATAGGGGTTACTGTGGCGAAAGCGGTATGACATTTTGTACGGACCGAGACCCCCACACCCCCTTATTTGTGGTACGTCTCCTGTGTGTGCGCCCTATAATGTTGGTTTTGTAAAATCATTCGTGTATAATACCGTTTAAGAACAGAAGGAGAACATCCATGGCCCGAGATTATAGGTCCGAGTACGACAACTACCATTCGTCCCCGAAGCAGAAGAAGAACCGAGCAGCGAGGAACGCGGCCCGTGCAGCTATGGTTAAGAGGAAAAGGGTCAAGAAGGGTGATGGGAAGGACGTGACGCATAAGGATGGTAATCCGAGGAATAACGGGGAGGGCAATTTGGGTGTATTGTCTAGGAGCAAGAACCGCAGTTTCAAACGGACGAAGAGGGCGAAGAAGGCTCAAATTCACTGAAAAAAAATTGCGGGTGTATTTTCATTTGAGTTTATTGTAAAGTAGCTTTAATTTTATTAAGGAGGTAACTGATGTCGTCGCAACCAGAACGAGCAAAAAAGAATAAGAAGATGTTATCCGCTGTGAAAAGTTATCTTAAAGTAGATGATGACGGAAATGTTTTTATGAAAAAACCTGTTGGTAGTTTTAAAGAGGGGAAGCAACTACCTATGGTAGGGATAAAAGGTGCTTCGTTAATATCTACTGATCCAAGGTCTAATATGTCTTGGCAAAAAGAAAACACCAAGGTTGTTGAGAAAGTGTATAACGCAATTCAGCGAAGCGGTCTCGGAAACAACAAAAAGTAATAACAACGGAGCGTGGGCTATGAGTTTTTTTGGGTTTTCGGACGAGCAGCTTTCTGAATTAGCGGCATTGAACGCTGAAAAGGCGGCGGCGGGTGAGCCGATGGTTACGCTTTTGGATGTGATAGCGGACGATACTATTTTGCAAAGCGGTGGGCTTTCGGCGGAAATGGAAGCGCAAAATAACGAATTAGCGGCGTTTTATGACGCGGCTGCGGGATTAGCGGAGGAGGATCGTTTTACTGGTCAGGATACTACTGATATTATTCGGGATTTGGTTCAAGAGAACATAGATGCGGGTGGCACTCCTAATGTTGTTGACTTGATAGAGACGTATATTGACGATCAGGCTAACGCGACGGTTGAGCTTTCGGGTGGCGAATTAGATCTGAGCGATTTAGCTGATTACGGACAGGGTAGTTCTCCTGTTTTGGCACCTGACGGAAAGGGAGTTATTAGGGGTGGGAACTATATTTCTTTAGATCCTACTAAAAGTAGTATGTCGGGTTCTGAGGTTAACGAATTAAAAGCTCAAGCTACTCGAAACACGGACCTTTTACTAGCAGATCAACTACTTAAAGAAGAAGGTATTCCTATTGCTGAGACTTTGGGATTGAAGATGCCTGGAGACGAGAATTTTGACGGGGAGGACCGGGAGCGTATACAGGAAGCGGAGTTTGCTGCGGCGAACCTTGTATCTCAATTCACGGACATTGATCAATATAGGTATGAGCAGAAACAAAACGAAGGTCCAGACCCTGTGCCGATTACTGGTGGTGTTGGTTCGATTCAACAGGATGCGAACGGAAACTGGTTTGCTGTAACAGACAGAAACACTAGAGATTACAGCATTGATCCGAAGGACAACAGCCAAGGACCGACGTTCGGTGGGAATGTATCGAAAAACGTTGAGAAGACTTTTGCTGAAGAGGTAGCTGCGGCGGGTGGGTCTTCTGATTACACAGGTAGTATTAAGGATATATTCAAGGACACGGATGTAGATTCGTTGGGTTATGATCCTGTTACTGGGACGTATAGTACGCCTGTTGTTACGGAGCCTGTTGAAACAGATATCGCCCAACCTGGGGATTTGGACCTTGATGACGATATCAGCATTGATCCAGTAAGTGAACTTGCTCAGAAGTATGTGGATGCGGGACTGGATGACATGTCTGGTTTGGATTTACTTGCTGAAGAGACGGGTACAGAGACAGGTTTTACGCCTACGGGTTACACATTTGAAGCTGTGGAGGATTTTGAAAAGGATCAGGATAAGTTTAGACTTATCAGTGATGTCTATGATAACGATGACTATGCCAAGATGTTAGAGGATGACAGTGATACTTACAATGAACTGACACCTGAAGGTAAAGCGGCGCTTGATGCGAAGGTCGTGGACCTTGCTACTTCTGTTCTTGATGATTTAGATTCTGAAGTTGGGCAGACTACGACAGAGGATGCAATAGAGGCTCTTAAAGCCAGGATTGGTTCTCCCTATGATACGAATGTGAGCGCAGCGGAAGTAGCGGCAACTCTTGGGTTGATTCAAGGTACACCGATTACGTCTAATGAGCTTGATGCGTTGATGCCTGAGTATGATTTCTTCAAGCCTGATGCGGGGACACAGCTTCTTTTGGAGGGGTCGGGTGCTCTGACAAGTAAGATGATAGGGAATTTAATTAGCGCAGCGGGAGATGTGGTTGGTAGCGAGTTAGTTTCTGAAGCAGGAGAGGATTTACGTGCACAGGGAGACCTGGCTAAATTTAAGGTAATAGAGAACCTAACAGAGTATGCTCCTGAGACATTAGACGCATTGAACAGACCGATCATGGGGGATGATGGTTTTGATTTAGATGCTCTTGCAGCAAAAGCTTACTTTTCATCGACTCCTACTATATTGGGTTTGGCGGGTATTCCGTTTGGAACAACAGCAGCGTTGGTTACAGGTGGTATCATGACAGCGGCTGAAGTTGGAACCGAGGCTAGGGATGACACATACAATACCGCTATAGAGATGGGATACTCTGAAGCAGAGGCTGAAACTCTTAGCAGGTCGGCCTCCATAACGGCAAGTGCAATTGGTTTACCGATTGGTGCGATAAGTAACGTGCTGTTCTCTACAATACTTCCTGGATCTGGTGCAGGGTCTATTGCAACAGTAGCGGGTAACATGGTTGAGGAAGCGGTAACTGAAGGATATGTTGAGCAGAATGCTGCGGCTTTTGCAGTGGATCAACAACTTGGCACTGATAAGTTTGGTAAAGCATATAGTATAGATGAAGGAATCGTGGGTTCTCTTATTGGTGGTGGTGTTACGTTAGCCACAATCAACAACGCTATAAACAAGGCTATTGAGTCGCCTACTCCAACGGGTGGTGAAACTTCTACGGGTGGACCAAGTGCCACGGATCTTGCAACTGCGTCTGAGATACTGAACTCTGGTGGTGATGTTTCGATAGTCACGGACAGTAACGGTAATTTAATTATCACGGACACGAGTAGTGGTCAGAGTGTAAATGTAGGCTCTGTTATTTCTTCTTCGGTTCCGATTAGTGGTTCGGAGACCACGACTGCTGATTTAACGGCTGCGGAACAGGCAGTGGCGTCTGGATCTTCGGCTGTGACCATAAACTCCACGGGTGCAGGAATAACTTTTACAAATAACAAGACAGGTTTTACTGCGGTTATTTCTCCTGGTAGTGACATGTCTAATACTACGGACGTAATTACTGCGGTTGAGAACAATGATTCTACGGCTGTTACGAATGCGGGTGCTTCTATTTCTTCAGGGACGGATGGAACAGGAATCACGAGTCTTGTATCTACACCTGGAGCGTATAACAGTAACACGCTCTACAGTAGGGACGGATTAATTTACGTTGGAGACCCATCGAGTGGAGTCCTTGCTAACGGAACTATTGAAGGGACCACCTATGCGGAGGGTCAAGTTGTTGGAACAGCAGGATCAGATGCCACAACAACTACGACAGCAGGGTCAGATGCCACAGCAACTACGACTACGACAAATACAAACTCTACCGAAACTATTTCAACGAGTGACACTGAAATAACAACTTCTGTGGATGCAAACGGAAATACCACGGTCACAACAACTAATACCAATACGGGTGTTACTGAGACTACCACGGTTCCTGCGAATACTAACACGACCATCTCGAGTGGGGTTACGGAGATAACAGTAAATGCTACCAACACGGGGACCACTACTACGGCTGTAACAAATACTGGGACCAATGTACCCGCAGCGGTAACTGAGACTGCCACTAATGTACCCGCAGCGGTAACAAATACCACGGACGTTGGAACTCTTACAACGTTCACAGAAGAAGACGACGATTTTACATCAGATACTACGTTCACGCCTACAACAGAGTTTACACCTGAAGGTGATGATGACGAAGTACCGCCTGTTGGTGAGCAAGCACCGGGATACACGTCTGGAATAGCGGGATTATCTGGAGCGAGACCTACGGTTGCGCCGTATTATCAGCCACAGCAAACAGGTCAATATTCTTTCTACGTGCCACAACCGGGAGTGGATCAAACAGTTCCTGCGGGACCAGTTATGTCAGATCCAACGTCTTACTTGGCACCTACGGCGAATCCGCAGTATGGGTATGGATACATTGCTCCGAATGCGGAGCTTGAGTATTTGAGAAGACTAGCCGAGATTCAAGGCACGGGGGCCGAGAAGTTACCTTCTGAAAACCTGATGGATGGCTCATGAATCTACAAACACTTCCTGAAGAAGCGTTAAAAGAAATCTTAGCACTGACTGAGGCTAAGAAAACATTAGATTTGAGGGAAAAAGCGCAAGATTATTTCATGCCCTTTGCGCATCATGTGTATGAGAACTTTATTGAGGGCAGGCACCATCGAGTTATTGCGGAAAAGCTTGAGCAAGTGGCGCAGGGTAAGTTAAAGCGGTTGATTATTAACATGCCACCTCGTCATTCTAAGTCTGAGTTTGCTAGTTTTCTGATGCCTGCTTGGTTTTTGGGTAGAAACCCTAAGTTAAAGATTATTCAGGCTACTCACAATACTGAGTTAGCTGTTCGTTTTGGTAGAAAAGTGAGGGACTTGATCGATGATCCGGCTTATAAAGAGATTTTTCCGAATACTCACCTTAAAGAAGACAACAAAGGTGCAGGTAAGTGGGGTACAGACAAAGGCGGAGAGTACTTCGCGGCGGGGGTAGGTGCTGCGGTAACTGGTCGTGGTGCGGATTTGTTTGTTATTGACGATCCACACTCGGAACAAGACGCTATGAGCGAGAGCGCATTCGACAATGCGTATGAATGGTACACTTCTGGACCTCGTCAGAGGCTTCAACCGGGTGGTGCGATCATAATTGTTATGACAAGGTGGGGAAAAAAGGACTTGACAGGCCGTTTGATGGCTGCACAGGGCGGTGATGTCATGGCGGATCAGTGGGAAGTGGTGGAATTTCCTGCAATTCTACCATCAGATGACCCATTATGGCCTGAGTTCTGGGAAAAAGACGCACTATTGTCTATTAAAGCGTCGTTACCTGTAGGAAAATGGAATGCACAGTGGCAACAAACGCCAACTACGTCCGAATCGGCCATAGTTAAGAGAGAATGGTGGCAATCTTGGGAAAAAGAGGCTATTCCTCCTATCAAATACATTATTCAGTCGTATGATACGGCGTTTTCCAAGAAAGAATCAGCGGATTACAGTGCGATTACGACTTGGGGGGTGTTTGAACCAGACGAAGGTGGGGCAGATAACTTAATTCTTATGGATGCACGGCGAGGTCGTTGGAATTTCCCAGAATTAAAAGAGATTGCTTATGACGAGCACGAATATTGGGAGCCTGACATGGTGATTGTGGAGGCAAAAGCTACGGGTACACCCTTAATTGACGAGTTACGTTTACGTGGGATACCTGCTTTGGGCTTCTCTCCGGGCAAAGGAAAAGATAAAATAACTAGAATGCACATGGTTGCGCCGTTGTTTGAAGCGGGTGTAGTATGGGCACCAAGTGATAAAAAGTTTGCAGATGAGGTAATTGAAGAGGTAGTGTCATTTCCTAATGGCGATCATGATGACTTTTGTGATAGCATGACACTAGCATTAATGCGTTTTCGTCAGGGTGGTTTTATTTCCTTACACGGCGAGAACGAAGAAATTGACGAGTATCGTCCTAGACGGGAGTATTACTAATGGCATTGCCACCACTTGTAGATTCAGGGATTAGACCCGAAGACATGGCAGCAGACGCAACGTCTGTTGATGTATCTGTGCCACAGCCCCAAGACTTTACTGGTGGGGCGGAAGTTATAAACGATGGACAGGGCGGAGCAATAGTGCAAAGCTTGGCAGATATAATAGCAGCAGAGGAAGCTGCTATACCTGAACCCAATCACACAGACAATTTAGCGGAGTTTTTAGATGAAGCGTATCTTGGAGAAATCTCGTCGGATCTTAGGGGCTCCTATGAGGATGATATGGAGTCTCGTTCTGAGTGGGAAGAGACTTATACAAAAGGTTTGGATCAGCTTGGTGTCAAGTATGAAGAGCGTAGTCAGCCGTTTGAAGGGGCTTCTGGGGTCACGCACCCGTTAATTTCAGAAAGCGTAACTCAGTTTCAGGCGCAGGCATACAAAGAGATGTTACCTGCGGGTGGTCCTGTTCAGACACAAGTTCTTGGTTTGCAGGATGCAGCCCGTGAGGAACAGGCTTCTCGTGTGAAAGATTTTATGAACTACCAGATTACAGAGGTCATGGAAGAGTTTGACCCTGATATGGATCAGTTGTTGTTTTATTTACCGTTGTCTGGTTCTTGTTTTAAGAAGGTTTATTTCGACGAAGCGAAACAAAGACCTGTTTCTAAGTTTGTTCCTGCACAGGATTTAGTAGTATCTTACGCAGCTTCTGATTTACAGACGGCTGCACGGGTTACACATGTTCTGCGTATAGATGCAAATGAAGTTCGTAAAATGCAGATTGCAGGATTCTACAGGGACGTAGAGTTAAGTAAGAATGATGATGAAGAAAACGAAGTAAGACAGAAGATTGATGAGATACAAGGCACTTCTCGTGGATATACAGACGATGTGTTTACGATACTGGAGATGCATGTGGACTTAGACCTTGAAGGGTTCGAGGACATAGCTCCAGACGGAGAACCCACAGGTATAGCTCTGCCATACATTGTTACGATAGACGAGGGATCAGGAAAGGTTCTTGCGGTTCGACGTAACTTTGAGGAGGGTGCTGATCTAGCAAGGAAGCAACAATATTTTGTTCACTACAAGTTTATGCCAGGTCTAGGCTTTTATGGCTTTGGTCTGATCCACATGATTGGTGGTCTTGGTCGTGCGGCAACGAGTATCCTTCGACAGTTAATCGATGCGGGTACACTTGCTAACCTCCCGGCAGGATTCAAGGCCAGAGGCGTGAGGGTTCGTAATGATGACGAGCCTTTACAGCCGGGTGAGTGGCGGGACATTGATGCACCTGGGGGCAACATAAGGGACGCACTTATACCGCTTCCGTACAAGGAACCTTCGGGTACACTCGCACAGCTTCTAGGATCCCTCATAGATAACGGAAGACGATTTGTGTCACTGGCAGATCAACAAACGTCTAACATGAATCAGGAGGCTCCTGTGGGCACTACAGTGGCCTTGTTGGAACGTGGCATGAAAGTTATGTCTGCTATCCACAAGCGTCTCCACTACGCTCAGAAGAACGAGTTCCGTATACTAGCTAGGATCTTTAGAGATAATCTACCGCAGGAATATCCGTATGATGTGGCAGGAGGGGACCGTAAAGTTATGGCCTCTGACTTTGATGGTCGTGTTGATGTGGTTCCTGTTAGTGATCCAAATATCTTTTCTATGGCACAAAGGGTAACATTGGCACAGACGCAGCTACAGCTTGCTCAGTCTAATCCACAAGTACACAACCTACACGCAGCGTTTCGTCGTATGTATCAGGCTCTGGAGGTTCAAAACATTGACGAGATACTACCTCCTCCACCACAGCCACAGCCATTAGACCCTCTTATTGAGAATGCTCGCGCCTTGACTGGGGAGTTATTGATGGCCTTTGACGGTCAGGATCATGACGCTCATATCGAACTTCATGTCATGTTTATTAAGACTCCTATTGTTATGACCTCTCCACAAGTCATGGGGATATTGATGGGACATATTCAAGAACACATATCTAAGAAAGCTCGTGAGATGGTTGTAACGGAGATCCAAGGACTTATTTCTCAGGTCCAACTTATGGCTCAGTCTGGTGCACTTGAGCCACAGGCTGCACAACAACAGATCATGGAAGTTCAGCAACAAATGCAAAATCCAGAGGAGCTAGAGAAAGCAGTAGCTCTACAGGAGATGCAGTTGATGAACGAGCTTATGCCGAAGATTACGCCACAAGGAGAGGATCCAATGAAAGATCCACTTGTACAGATCAGAATGCAGGAACTTGGTGTAAAACAACAAGATATGCAGCGTAAGGCTTTGGACGATGCAGCGCAAATCGATCTAGAGATGCAAAAGATGCAACAACGAGCTACCACTGATGCGGCTAGGATTGAAAGCATAGAAGATATAGCGGATCAGAGAAACGATACTAATCGTGAACGTATTGAAGTTCAGCGTCAAAAGATGCAACGAGGTGGCTAATGGACCCCGTCAGTTGTGTCATGATGGCGACAGGGGCGTTTAAAGGGCTGAAATCCGCCATCGCCGCAGGAAAAGATCTTCAAGACATGACGGGTCAACTGTCTAATTGGGGTAAGGCTTTCTCTGATTTTACGAACATTGAAGAACGTGAGAAGAATCCTCCGTTTTGGAAAAAGACGTTTAAGGGCTCTGACGAAGAGACGGCCCTAGAAATCTTTGCTAATAAGAAAAAAATGGAGCAGATGAGGGCAGAGATCAAAGATCATATCTCTTGGAACTACGGGCCGAGTGCTTGGAAAGAAGTCTTGGCGATAGAGGCAAGGATGCGTAAGCAAAGAAAAGATGAGCTTTATCGTAAGCAGGAGCAAGTTGATGCGGCTATTAACTTTGCTATTGGTGCTTTTATCTTTGTGATAAGTGGTGGATTATTATTTATTGCTTTTTATTTTTTAGGGAAATGGCAGGGGCGTTGGTAGATGTGGGTATTATTATGGATTCAATTAACAACTAGCGCAGCTAACGGTAATGAATTTCAACATTATCATATTGACAGCTTCACTAAAAAAGAAGTGTGCGAAATAGCCAAAGATGAAGCTAAAGTTCTTGTAACAAACGACAACTCAAAAATAGTCTGTATTCAAATAGAGTTGTGATACTTAGAGAATTTCGAGGAAAATACATAATATATGACAAATCGGGGAAAGTTGTTATAATTACACGGGAAAAAAGAATAGCAATTGCGTATGCGAGGGCAAAGAGATGACAGAGTTTGATAAAGTAGATACAAATAACAACGGTGTAATAGAACGTGCTGAGTGGAATAAAATAGCCTTAGAAGACCGTCGATTAGAAATGATTGATCGTGATCTCAAGCGTAATGCAGAGCGACGTTTTACAGGCTTTGCTCTTATGGGAATGTTAATCTACCCATTTATCATCTTGCTTGCTTCAGTACTTGGATTTGACAAAGCGGCAAGTTTAATAACAGATATAGCAAGTGTATATGTCATAGCGGCCTCTGGAGTGGTCGCAGCTTTTATGGGATTTAATGCTTACAGTGCAAAGGCCGAGAGCAAGAAGACCAGTATACAGATGGAGGAAAATTAATGTTACAGTCTATAATTGGACCGATAGCGGGTTTAGCAGGAAGTTGGCTTGATGCTAAAACGCAGGCTCAGACGGCGAATGCTAAACTAAAACTTACTGAGGCCGAAGCCAAAGCTAAGATAATGCTCAGTAAAGAAACAAGTGTTGCAGATTGGGAACGCATTATGGCGCAAGGCTCTCAATCGAGTTGGAAGGACGAGTGGTTCGTTATTGTCCTGTCTATCCCACTTGTTTTGGCGTTTGTTCCAGGCACTGAGGGTTGGGTAGATAGCGGTTTTGAGCAGCTTTCCAAAGCGCCGGACTGGTATTTTTATAGCTTGGGTATAGCAATCTCTGCATCGTTTGGTGTCAGAGGCGTACAGAAATTCTTTAAGAGGTAGTGATGAAGTATATAAAAGACATTGTGGTATTAGTACTTGCCGTAGGGCTTATGGGAATACTAGGACTGATTATCTATGATGAGTTTGCTATGGCGAATGAACATGGTGGTGAATTAGATGAAAACATAATCGGCTTACTTCAAATGAGCATGACAGGCGTAATCGGCGTCGTAGGTGGCTATGTAGGTGGGAAGTCTAATGGCTGATATGAAAATACCCGTAGCTCTGGTTTTTGCTATGGCAGTGCAATTAGTTGGTTTGGTGTGGTATATTAGCAACATCGTTCACGACATAGAACATCTTCAAGGCCAAGTGTCCGCGCAACAAGATATTATTAATTTGTTGAATGATGATGTAAATGATCTTTGGGTATTCTGTACTTTTACTGAAAACAAATGGGCAGAAGCCTACATAGACGATATGGTGTATGAACGTGTTTGTGGAACAAAAGAGGTTGTACAACAATGACTTTAAGTAAAAATAAAAAAGCTACTGTAAAGAAAGTTATAAAGGGTTTGAGCAAAGCCTCAAAGACTCATGCTAATCAAGCTAAAAAACTAAAGAAAGTTTTGAAAGGTAAGAAGTAATGAGTGAAGCACTAAAGACATTACAGGAAAAGATAGGATCTTCACCTGACGGTGCGTTTGGTCCCAATACTGCAAAGAAGATTTGTGAC